>OKRX01000108.1_pt1 | contig 56873 bp, 48 predicted proteins | sample 1601241 | NCBI WGS metagenome assembly OKRX01 (sample SAMEA3541500, study PRJEB24748) | human gut metagenome | biome: human gut; feature: human-associated habitat; material: faeces | place: China | collected 2012
TGTAGGCGTTATCCAAAATCAGTCTGAAAAATATCTGCGTAAGCATTATTACAGGCTGCCGCGCCTTTAACGGAATACGCCTGCCAGGGCGCAATCGTTCGAGCGTCGTTTTGACCGCTTCGCTCACGCCGCCCGTATGGGCATAGATGCGCCCTGCGCGGGACGAATGGTCTCGCAAATCCTCCTCCATCCGCTCTGGGTCGATGGACGCAAAATCAAAGACATCCTGTATCTCCTGAAAGGTCAATACAAAATCGATGGCGTCCGCAATGTCCTTCTCCCGTGCCTCCGCCTTTTTGGCCACACAGGGACCGATAAAGACCGTGACCGCACCGGGGACGAGCCTTTTGACCGCACGCCCGCAGGCGATCATCGGGGAAACAGAGGCTGGGATATGCGGTGTCAGGCTCCTGTACACCTTGCGGATCATCGCAATCCAGACCGGACAGCAGCAGCTTGTCAGCAGAAAATCCTCCTCTGAACGCACCAGCTCATCAAAATCGAGCGCTTCCTTGAGCGTGAGGATATCGGCAAACAGCGCCACCTCCACCATGCCCGCGAAGCCCAGCGCTTTGAACGCAGAGCGCAGCCTACCTGGCGTGACCTTCCCGCTGAACTGGCTGACAAATGCAGGTGCGATAAGCGCATAGACCGGCGCGCCCGTATTCGCGACCGCTTCGAGCACCGGCAAAGTGTCCCGGCTCTGCGTGAGCTTTCTCGCCTTGCAGGCATCGATGCACAGGCTGCACCCCGTGCAGGTATCCTGATCGATCTCAATATTGCCGTCCTCATTCCGGCGGATGGCGTGAAAAGGGCATACGCCCAGGCATGCGGATTCCCTCTCCTCGCAGTCGCAGGGGGAAAGCCGCCATACCGGCGCGTGATGCTGCGGGTGCAGCAGACAGTCGAGCTGATGCGGATCAAAGTCGAGCTTTTCCACCTCATGCAGAGCCTCTTCATGCCTCCCTGCAAGCGCCGCGCGGGCGAGCTTTTCATAAAGGGCATAAAAGGTTTCCATAAAAATCCCCCCGTTTTAAAAAGACAGGCATGAAGCCGTTTGCATGTAGTATGCCCCATTACGCGCCAATTGCTTCATTGGATTCACTTCTCTAGGAAATACATCAGAAACGGAAGGACGAATGCACAAACCCATGCGATTACAACGTCGTCTACCGGATAGTCCGGTACGCCGCGCCCCGTCCTCCTTTCCCGCCGTGCGGCGGCCAAGCTTTTTACGAACAGGAACAAAAAGACCAGAAACGACGGAATGAGCAAATCAATGGCGTAAACAAACACACCGCCGATGTAGCCGTAGCAGGATGGCAGCCCGTCAGCAGCAAAGCCGAAAAAAGTGGCAATACAGAGCCAATAAACCCACCGCGCGCTGATGCGCAGGCTATGAAACATGTTTCTTCCCCCTTCTGTTATCCGGGTAAGGAAAACCAGAAATACACGCCGCCGCCCTTGTTATATGCGCCGTAGCGCGCTCCGTGGCGATCCAGAACTGCCTTGGCGATTGCAAGCCCCATACCGCTGCCGCCATTTTCACGGGTGCGGGATTCATCCGCCCGGTAAAAAGCATCCCACAGATATGGCATATCCTTTGTGGCAACCGGCTCGCCCTGGTTGAATACCTCTACCACAATACGGCGCTTTTCCGAAAACGCCCGGAGCTTGACCGCTTTCCCGGGCGGTGCGTATTTGACCGCATTGGAGAGAAAATTTCGCAATACCAGCGTAATACCTTTCTCATCCGCCGTCACATAGAGATATTCTGGCACATCCGTATAAAGGGCAAGGCCTTTCTTTTCCATCATAGGCTGGAAGTCCGCGATCTGTTTTCGAATCAGCCAATCGATTGCAAAGCAGGATAGATGCATCGGCAAATGCTGTGTATCAATGCGGGAGAAGGAGAGAATCTGCAGCACCATCGCATCCATGCGCTCCGTCTCACCAATGATCCCCGCGAGATAGACCGGGTGCTTTTCCGGAGCGATCCCTTCCTGCATCAGCTCGCTGTAGCCCCGGATCACGCCCAGCGGGGTTTTCATCTCATGGGCAAGCGCGTTTGTAAAATTCCGCTGGCGTTGTGCAGCGCGGCTTTGAGCCCGGTAAACTGCCTGAAATTTGCGGGTCAACAGCGCGATGAAAACGCAAAGATAAAAGAAAAAAAGCACAACGAGATAGATCCCGTAATCGCACAACGCATCATACAGCGGATACGAAACCATATTGACGGAAAGGTAAAGGGCCGGCTTGCCGCCCTCGGCCGGCCGGACACAATCCAGCAAGCTGTATTCGTTTTTGATCGCATTGGTACTCCAACTAAAGCCGTCGATCACGAAGTCCTCAAGCGTGGCCGAACGATACTGTTGATCTGCATTTTGAGCCAATTTCGCTGTTTGCTGAAAAGTATGGAAGGCATGCCCGGTTCCCTCCAGATCCTTCACCGCCGCATACGAATCCAAGTTGCCAACAAATTCAGGTTGAAACCGTGCAGTCAAAACAATCGGTTCTCCCTGTGCGAAACGATCCGGAGGGGAAAATGCCAAGCGCCTTGTTTCAGTTGTTCGCTCTTTCTCAAGGGTATCCCAATTCATTTTTTGGCGGGAATCCTCCAGCTCAACCTGTGTGGGATAGAGCACATCGCCATCCAGATAACCTGTAACGGAAGTGATGCGGCTTTTATGCAAATGCCGGATTAGATCGATGATCGACTCATCCGCCGCATAATCGAGCGCAACATAAACCGAATGATCCTTTCGGGAGGGATTCGCGGTCGTATCCTCCGGCGAAAAGCTCAGATAGTTCCCGCTCACCGCCCTAACAGTATCCGCATTTCCCTCGTACAGGATCAGGCTTGTATATATTTTTTTCTCTGCAAGCGTTTGTACGACCTCCTGCAGCATTTCATAATCATCCGGGCTGTAATTTGCCGCATCGCGCTGCTCGTAGTATTCGTTTTGAATTAGCCGATTGGCAACCATCGTTCCAACCGACAAAGGATCATAGCCATTACCGCCTCTTCTCGCCTTACCGATTACCAGCATTGCCCCGGATGTGAGAAACAGCAGCAATAAAATCAACGCCGATCTCCTCGTTTCTCGCCAAAAATGCCGATCCATGATCATCCCTCCTTGTATTTAGCCCTCCGGTTCTTCCGGATCGAACCGGTAACCCATTTTGATCACGGTTCGTATCGCTCCCGCGCGCCTGCCAAGCGCCTTGCGCAGCTTTTTGATATGCGTATCTACGGTGCGGATGCTGCCATCGTAATCATATCCCCATACCTGATTCAGCAGTTGTTCTCGCGAGAGCACCAGTCCCTTATGCTCCATCAGGCAGACAAGCAGCTCGTATTCCTTCGGCGTGAGAGATGTCCGAGCGCCGTCTACAGTTACCTCGCGGCGCAGATCGTCCACTTGAATCCCGCCCATTTCCATCAGATACTCGGAGAGCCCCCTTCCCTTTGCACGCCTGATGAGCGCCAGGGCTTTTGCATGAAGCACCGGAAGCGAAAACGGCTTTGTTACATAATCATCCGCCCCAAAGCCATAGCCAAGCAGCTCATTTTCCTCTCCGCTGCGCGCAGTCAAAAAGATGATCGGAACCGCATTTTTTCTCCGTACCGTACGGCATACGGACAGGCCATCGAGCTTGGGCATCATGATATCGAGAAAAATGATATCGAATTCCCGCTCTTCCAGCATCGCAAGTGCACTTTCCCCGTCCGGGCAGGCGGTAACCTCAAAGCCCTTTGCCGTGAAGTAATCCTCCAAAGTCTCCTGCAGCCGCGGCTCATCCTCGGCCACCAGCAACCGATATCGCATACATGCTTCCCCCTTCTCTTCCCGATGTGCTTATGATAATACTCCCATGTGTATTTTCTGTGTTTTCCGGCATGCAATGAATAGAATTGAGAGATTAGCACTCGCATCTATCGAGTGCTAAAGTTTACACTTCCGTCATAAATGATATCTATTTTTTTCATAAATGCGGGATATGCTAAAAATCGTGATATAGGGAAGCTCATATCCGGCTGAACATTCCAGGAAATGGATACTAATGTACAGAAAAGGATAGCGGCCCTCAGACGATGATTTTATATGTGAAAGTTTTTGAAACGGCACAAAGAGGAGGAAACGCTATGAACGCACAAAAATTCACGCAGAAATCCCTGGAGGCCATCGGACTTGCACAGGATACTGCCATAGAATACCAAAACATGCAGGTTGAGCAGCAGCATCTGCTCTATGCCCTGATGACGCAGGAGCAGGGGCTCATCCATGAGCTGCTCGTGAAAATGAAGGTCGACACGCAGGCCATGCTTTCGGACCTTACCTTCCAGCTTGCCAATATTCCAAAGGTGACGGGCACAGGCCGGGAGGCCGACAAAATCTATGTGGCGCAGGATGTGGACCGCGCCTTAAACGCGGCCGAAAAAATCGCGGCGAACATGAAGGACGAATACGTCTCGGTGGAGCACCTGTTTCTCTCCCTGCTTGACAATGCCAATGAGAAACTGAAAAAGCTATTTCGCGACTATCATATCACAAAGGATACGTTTTTGAAAATCCTGATGGGCGTGCGCGGCGCGACACGCGTAACGACGAATACGCCGGAGGACACCTACGATGCGCTGAAAAAATACGGTGATGACCTCGTTGAGCGCGCACGCAGCAAAAAGCTCGACCCGGTGATCGGCCGCGACGAGGAAATCCGCAATGTGATCCGCATTCTGTCGCGCAAAACGAAAAATAACCCCGTCCTCATCGGCGAACCGGGCGTTGGCAAAACGGCGATTGCAGAGGGCCTCGCCCAGCGCATCGTGCGTGGCGACGTGCCGCACAGCCTGCAGGACAAGACGATCTTCTCCCTCGATATGGGCGCTTTGATCGCGGGCGCGAAATACCGCGGCGAATTTGAGGAGCGCCTAAAGGCCGTGCTCAACGAGGTCAAGAAGAGTGAGGGCAAAATCATCCTCTTCATCGATGAGTTGCATACGATCGTCGGCGCAGGCAAAACGGAGGGCTCTATGGACGCGGGCAACCTCTTAAAGCCCATGCTTGCGCGCGGAGAGCTGCACTGCATTGGCGCGACAACACTCAATGAATACCATCAGTATATTGAGAAGGACCCTGCGCTTGAGCGCCGGTTCCAGCCCGTGATGGTCGACGAGCCGACGGTCGAGGATACCATCGCCATCCTGCGCGGCCTGAAGGAGCGCTTCGAGGTGTTCCACGGCGTCAAGATTCAGGATCAGGCGCTCATCGCGGCTGCAACGCTCTCCAACCGCTATATCACCGACCGCTTCCTGCCCGATAAGGCGATCGACCTCGTCGACGAGGCCTGCGCCATGATCCGCACGGAAATCGACTCCATGCCCATGGAGCTCGATGTCATCCAGCGCAAGATCATTCAGCTCGAAATCGAGGAGGCCGCCCTGAAGAAGGAAAAAGACGCGCTCTCCCTGGAGCATCTGTCTGAAATTCGCAGGGAGCTTGCCGAGATGCGCGAGCAGTTCAATTCGCTCAAGGCCAAATGGGATAATGAAAAAGCCTCCATCGGCAAAGTGCAGAAGCTGCGCGAGCAGCTCGAGCAATTGAATGCCGATATCGAGCGCGCAGAGCAGTCCTATGACCTGAATCAGGCTGCAGAGCTCAAATACGGCAAGCTCCCTGAACTGCAGAAAAAGCTGGCGGAAGAGGAAAAGCGGGCGCAGGAAAAGGAGCACAGGGACAGTCTCCTGCGCGACAAGGTCACAGAGGAGGAGATCGCCCGTATCGTCGAGCGCTGGACCGGCATCCCCGTCGCACGCCTGATGGAGGGCGAGCGCGATAAGCTGCTGCATCTCGAAGATATCCTGCATCAGCGCGTGATCGGCCAAAACGAGGCCGTCACCAAGGTGACGGAGGCGATTATCCGCTCGCGCGCCGGCATTCAGGACCCGAACCGCCCGATCGGCTCCTTCCTGTTCCTCGGCCCTACGGGCGTGGGCAAGACGGAGCTTGCCAAAGCGCTGGCGGAATGCCTGTTTGACGATGAGCACAATATCGTGCGCATTGACATGACCGAATACATGGAGAAATTCTCCGTCTCCCGCCTGATCGGCGCGCCGCCCGGATACGTCGGCTATGAAGAGGGCGGCCAGCTGACCGAGGCCGTACGGCGCAAACCCTACAGCGTGATCCTCTTCGATGAGATTGAAAAGGCGCACCCGGATGTGTTCAACATCCTCCTGCAGGTGCTCGATGACGGACGCATTACAGACTCGCAGGGCCGCACGGTAGATTTCAAGAATACGATCATCATCCTCACCTCCAACCTCGGCTCCTCTGCCCTGCTCGACGGCATCGAGCCAAACGGCGAGATCAGCGCTGCGGCAAAGGCGGAGGTCAGCGAGCTGCTGCGCCGCTCCTTCCGGCCGGAATTCCTCAACCGCCTCGATGAGATCGTCTTCTACAAGCCATTGACAAAGGACGACATCCGAAAGATCGTCGATCTCCAGATTGCAGATCTCAACCGCAGGCTCAGCGACCGACAGATTTCCTGTGAAGTTACAGAAGCTGCAAAGGATTTCATCGTGGAAAATGGCTACGACCCGGTCTACGGCGCAAGGCCGCTCAAGCGCTTCATCCAGAAGCACGTGGAAACGCTCATCGGCCGCCGGATCATTGCGGACGATCTGACGCCGAATACGGTGCTTGTGGTGGGCAGCGATGAGGGCGGACTGACGGTCAAAAGAAAAGGATAATTCCCATATGGCAGACGAACGGGCATGATCGTTTCCGACATGGCCAAATCGTAAAAAAGGCTGCCGAGAAGCGGTATCTCACCTGCTTCCCGGCAGCTTCTTTTTATGATGCAAACTGCGGCGTTGGGAACCTGTCGATCCAAACGGAATGGCCACCCAATGCGTCCCGATCCCCGTATGCAGCAGATGCCTTGCACCATTGCCTATATGCTCAACCCGGTAACGATATCCGCTTCCGCTTCATACGGTTTCCAGGTGGGGATATCGCTGCGCACCGGTTTGCGGCCGGTGTCAGGACCGGCATCGTTTGGATACACCAAATTAACGCCGTTGAAAATTCGCTCGCGACGATGCACCTCAAGAAGGCAACGACCTGTGCCACTATTTGTTCCATAAATTTTTTCGCCATTGCCTCTATGATTTAGATATTTTCATTGATATCATCGTATAGAGGAGATATTGTCCAACCGTTTTTATGCTGAAAAACGTCAGGACAAGCCCTGCAACACAAACCGCTTACCCAATCGCCTTCACGCGGAACAGCTTCACTCCGTGCTTTGGCACATAACCGGAAAGCGTATCCTGTACCTTCGCCTCGTACCCCGTCCAGAGCTCCTTGACCTCATAACCGTCCGCAAATGGCAGGTCGACAAAGCCCTCGTTCGCAAGCGCGCGCAGGCTCACCTCCGCCTGCTTTTCCGACGGCCCCTTATTGAAGAAGCAGACCGCCAGCTCGCGGTTTTCCAGCGGTTTCACGAGAATGTCGATCAGGCCGTCCCTGCGTACGCGGCGGCACTGGACACCCAGCGGGTCCTGGTCGATGGCGATCACTTCGCGGTTGGTAAGAATCGAGAGCGTTTTATTTTCCGTATCCACCGTACCGTCCGTCTTAATGAATTTGCGGATATCGTTGCCGAGGATCAACGGCGCGGCCATCATGCACCAAAGGGTAAAGTGGGATTTATTTTCCTCATAGGTCAGGTGTCCGTTGCCAACCTCCAGCATATCGGGATCGTTCCAGCCGCCGGGGCCCGCATACTCATAGAGCCGGACGTTGTGCTCATAGATGCCGAGCATCGAAACCCAGTTTGCCTGGATATCCGACGTGGTGCGCCAGAGGTTGCCCGCCTCGCGCCCCCATTGATATGGCTTGTTCCAGCCCCACTCGCAGATGGAATAGACGATCGGCTTCTCCGGCTTACCCGTGCGCTGCGCGTATTCCTTCGTGGCCTTTTTGAGCAGGACGCCCATATTTTTATATTGCAGCGCGGCGCTGTCGAAGCGCGAAGCGACGGGGTTGTGAATCTTGATGGTATTCCCGCCCGCCTGAAGCTGCACGCGCACCTGGATGCGGCCTGTCGGACTCCAGGATTTCGTCGGCGGCACGTCCACATGGTATTTGTCCATCCCGTTGACCGTGACCATGCAGAATTTTGCCACGTTATCCTTTTTGCGCAGGCCGATGGTCAGCACATATTCACCCGCTTCCTCCACGATGACATCCCGGAAGGTAATGGAGCCCTGGTTCGCATCCAGGCCCGCCACATACTTGCCGCTGTCGAGCGCTTTGTCCTCCACGACACACGCGCGGCCCTCCAATAGAGCATCCTCCGCCTGGATGACGAGCTTGTCCCGATCGCCCGCTTTGCCGATCAGGATTTGATCGATGCAGGGCGCTTTCGTCGGAATCTGCACATTGTGGCAGAAATCATATTTGAAATACTCCACGCCCCACTCCGCGAGCGTGCGCGCGTCCGTCTCCTCATGGCCGAGGGAGGCGGGCAGATCCTCACAGGTAAGCGTACCGTTGGAGGTGTAGAGGCCGAGCTTCAGCCCCTGTGCGTTTACATCCTCCACCAGCTTCTTCATCCCGCTCGGGAAATTGGTGAGATCCCCCTGCAGCCGCCCTTCCTCATCACGGATGGAGGATTGCCAGCAGTCGTCCAGATTGAGATACTGGTATCCCGCTTCCACCAATCCGGAGGTCTTCATGGCGGCGGCCGTCTCGCGGATGATCTGCTCGTCGATCTTCTGCCGGAAGGTATTCCAGCTCGACCAGCCCATGGGCGGAGTCAGCGCCACACCGTTGTCGTAATGCTTGGTGGCAGTCACATGCAGCTGCGTCTGTGCAATCAGCTTTTTGGCAACACAGAGCGGGCAAATATGTTTCTTCTTGAGATAGGCGCCTCCCGCGGCTGCGCCTGCTGTCAGAGCGGCGAGGGCCGCCATTGTTTTCGCTTTCATCATCCTGAACCGTCCTTTTTTATGATATTGTCGCAAAGCAACAGGCCTAATAGAAAAACTTGCGGGAGAGCCACGCGCGCAGGCGCTTATTGCGCGCCACAGCGATAAAAAACGCCATCAGCGCAAGGCAGCAGACCGCGATCACCAGCGAATACTGTAAGGGCCTCCCTGTATTTTGATACAGGCTGAACAGCACATCGGCATAGATGGCGTATAAGGTGATCTCCGCCAGCACAGCGATAGAAACATGAGGCCAGTCACGTCGCTTGCGGCCCAGCCAGGAGATCATAAACAGCACGATGACCGCAAGCCCCAGAATCAACGGCAGGCCCAGGCGCAAAAACCAGCCGCGCGGCCCCCAGCCGACAAGGTAGAACAACCAGGTATACAGCGTCCCTGCCATCGTGTCCAGCAGCCATAACAGATACGGATGCGGCTTTTCCATTAAAAACGGCACAATAAAGAACACCCAGAACAGCAGGCTGGCCGATACGATATACACCGACCAGATGCCGCTGTCGAGAATCAGCAGGTTCGCCACTCCGCAGATCAGATTGGGAATCAGCAGCACCATGGAGACAAGGAAGGCGATATACCGCCGGTTCGTCCCTTCCGGAAGCACCAGTCGGTCCGGATAGGGCGCCGGAAGAGCCTGATCCGGTTCGTCGAGATAAGGATTGAGCACCGGCGCGCCGCACAGCGCGCATTTTTTTGCGCTGTCGTCGAGTTCAACACCGCAATTGACACAATAGGACAAGAAATGGACACCTCCTGACGCCGCACCGAGACGGCCGTATGATCAAGCTCATTCCCGGTTGCTTTCGATCTTTACATGAACTCCCATTTTCACAAGGCGGGTAAAAAACGCTCGCTCGATATCGCTCTCCCGATAGATATTGGCAAAGGTCAGCGCAAAGGTATTTTGAAAGCTGACCGCGGCGCAGCGCGAGCCGCTGCGCCTGCCCGGCCCGGTCATGAGCACAAAGCGGTCGATATACGGCTCCATCTCCTCCGGCACCCGGACAATGCCGAGATTGGAGATCAGCACACTCGTCGCCTTTTCGCCCGTGATGAGAAACGACAGGCCAATGAAGAAATCTTTCACAGGAAGCGGCAGAAAGCGCATGAACGGATTCGATTCAAGCTTTAGATTACTTGACATCATGGCATTGAGCTCTTTCGGGTTATTCACATAGCGCAGGTAAAGGGATACCTGCCGGACGATCTCCTCAAACGTATATTCCCCCATATTGGGATCGATGCGCGCAGAGTAGCAGAGTGAAAAATTGCGCAACGTTTTCGTTGGAAAGGAGTTGCGCAGGTTGACGGGGATCTGGACGCTGACATCCTTGAGCTTCCCACGCCCCCGGTGCTCCTCGAGCTGCTTGCGGTAATGCACATCCAGCAGCAGAGCCGCCACGAATTCCGTGATCGTCACACCAAATTCCCTTGCCTTTTTTTTGAGCGCGTCAACGGGCATATAGCCGGTAGTGATATTGACCATGTGCGCAGGCATGCGCGTGCCCTTTGCGTGGTAGGCGAATTTATTCACCTTATGCCGCGGCGCAGCTTTGGAGGAGGCAAAACGCTTGAAGGGATCGCCGATCTCATCCTGCGTGGGCCGCTCGTTGAGATCGAGCACGCTCTCACCCGGCGGAATCACATGCCCCATCAGGCGCAGATACTGGGCTGTGATCGTATTGAGCAGCCGGGACGCGCCGTAGGCGTCGCTGAGCGCATGGTAAAAATCGATGGATATCCGTTTTTCATGATAATAAACGCGGAACAGAAAGCGGTTATTCTCCCGCCAGTTGACGCGGTGGCAGGGGTTTTGGATATCCGGCTGGATCGGAGGGGCCAAGCGGTCGTTCTTTTCAAGGTAATGCCAAAAGAAGCCCCTGCGCATCCTGACATTGAAGCAGGGAAAACGCGGGAGCGCCATAATGACGGCCTGCTCAAGCACTGCGGGATCAATTTTTTCCCGCAGCACAACGGAGAGGCGAAAAATATTCGACCACTTCTGGGTATTCTGCCCTGGAAAAATCTTGGCCGCATTATCGAGCCGATACCACTCGCGCGGCTTAAATATCCCCTTTGACTGATCCATGGAGCACACCTCGCAGCAAGAGATGGAACGGTTTTATTCTGCGGCCGGTCACGTGTTTTTATCCACCTGATGGAACTGCTTGAGATTGCCGGATTTCTGCCGGCGGCGGGCAAGCTCCTGTGTAACGTCAGAGACGTCGATACCCTCATTCGCCATGAGCACCAGCAGGTGGAAGAGCAGATCGCCAATTTCCGCGACGGTATCTTCCTTCACGCCGTTTTTGGCGGCGATGATCGTCTCGCCGGATTCCTCCGCCACCTTCTTTAAGATCTTATCCGTGCCCTTTTCGAAGAGATAGCAGGTATAGGAGCCCTCCTGCGGGTTTAACCTGCGGTCAAGGATCACGTCGTATAATTCCTGAAAAACATCCTGCATGGATTATTGTTCCTCCCAGATGGTTTTAAAAAAACAAGAGTGGCTGCCCGTGTGGCAGGCGGGGCCCGTCTGGCGCACGGTGATGAGCAGCGTGTCGTCGTCGCAATCCGCGCGGATGGAAAGGACCTTCTGCGTATGGCCGGAAGTTTCACCCTTGTTCCAGAGCTTCTGGCGCGAACGGCTGTAAAACCAAGTATACCCTGTTTCCATCGTTTTGGCAAGGGATTCCAGATTCATATAAGCGAGCATGAGCACCTCATTCGTCTCCTCTTCGACGATAATGGCGGGGATCAACTCGCTCTTGACAAAATATTGGGATAAATCCAAGCAAAAAACTCCCTTCTGAAAACGATTTCAGACGACAGATAGAAGACTTCAGACCCCACAACAGGCGGCAAAGCGTTTGATGCGTTTCGCACTGATGCAATTTTTTAACTGCATATTTGCGCATCGTGCCGCCACAGTCTGACGTCTATTGTCTGTCATCTGCTATCTGAATGGCCTGGCGTAACTCCAGTGTCCCCTTGTAAATCGATCGCCCGCAGATCGCGCCATAGAGGCCGCAATCCCGCAGGGCAATGATATCACTGAGATCCGTTACACCGCCGCTTGCGACGAGATCGCATCCGACCGCCTGCTGGATCCGGGTAAGCTGTGCAATATTCGGCCCGGAGAGCATGCCGTCCCGCGCGATATCGGTGCAGATCAGGCAGCGCACGCCCGCCTGTTCCATGCGGCGGGCAAGCTCCACATCGCTGACCGTGCTCGTTTCAACCCAGCCCTCGGCTGCGACCATCCCATCGCGCGCGTCGATGCCTACGGCAATTTTCTCTCCGTAGGCCGCCACAGCCTCCCGCACGAGCGATGCGTCGCGCAGAGCGACGGAGCCGAGGATGACGCGAGAAATCCCATTTTCCAGATAAAAATCGATATCCGCTATCGTGCGGATGCCGCCGCCGACCTCCACCTTCAGCCCGCTCTCACGGGCGACCTCCAGAAAAACGCCGGTATTTTTGCGCGCACCCTCGACTGCTCCGTCGAGGTCGACCATATGCACCCATTCCGCACCCGCCGCCCGGAAGCTTTTCGCCGCCTCCAGAGCGCTGTCAGCTACCTGCTCGGCGGTGGCGAGCTCGCCCTGATACAGCCGCACACAGGCCCTGTTTTTGATATCGATCGCGGGAAAAATCAGCATAACAAAACCCCTTTTTCTGACATCTGTTTATTCCAGCGTGCCCTTCGTTGAGAGCGTCCCCTTGCCGGTTTCGGCCACCGCCTGCGAGAGCGCATGGGCCGCAGCCTTAAAAAGCGCCTCGATCTGGTGGTGGGAATTGCCGCCGTAGGGCACATTCAGATGCAGCGTAATCCCCGCGTTCATGGCAAACGCGCGGAAGAATTCGCCGCACATACAGGTGTCGAACCCGCCGACGCGCTCCTCCGGAAACGTGGCGTTAAACACAAGGAAGGGCCGCCCGCTGACATCTACTGCCGCCGAGGCGAGCGTTTCATCCATCGGGATGAGAAAGCTGCCGTACCGCGCGATCCCGCTTTTATCGCCGAGCGCCTCGCAGAACGCCCTTCCCAGCACGATGCCTGTATCCTCGATCGTATGGTGGCAGTCCACCTCGAGATCGCCCTTGACGGCCACCTCCAGCCCGAAGCCGCCGTGCACGGCAAAGGCCTGCAGCATATGGTCAAAAAAGCCGATCCCCGTATCGATCGCGACGTCGCCGCCGTCGAGCGCGAGGCGCACGGTCACGCGTGTCTCCTTGGTGCTGCGCATCTGTTCCGAAGTCCGCATATGGATGACATCCTTTCTCCGCAATTCAATCGGATTCGTTTTCTGTGTAGAAGGCGCGGAGCGCATCCGCCACCTTTTGGTTTTCATGGTTGCGCCCGGCGGTCACGCGCAGGTATTCGCCCATGCATCGCACAATGATCCCCTGTTTTTTAAGCGCTTCAAACAGCTCGCCCGCCCGCTCGCATTTCGCCCAGATAAAATTGGTGACAGGCCGCACCACCTCTACTTTGCCTGGGAAATCGGCGGCAAGCGACTGAAACAGGCCGTAAAGCGCCTCTCGCGATTCAATGAGCCGCTCAATATTGCGCTTTAACTGCTCCGGGTGGGAAAACGCGACACAGCCGAGCGCCTGCGAGACGGAATTTACATTATATGGAGATTTCACGCTGCGGATCACGCGCGTGAGCGTTTCATTCGCCACGGCAAAGCCCAGCCGGATGCCCGCAAGGCCGATCGCCTTGGAGCAGGTGCGCAGGAGGATGAGATTGTCATACTGCGCCGCCTCGCCCAGCAGGGATTGATCCCAGAAATCCATATACGCCTCGTCCAGCACCACCAGCGCGTCCGTCCCGCGGATGATTTTACGCGCATCGTCCGCGGCAAGGCCTACGGAGGTTGGGTTACAGGGGTTAGAAAATACAATCAGCCGCACCTGCTCATTTCTCGCCGTATCGATTACCTGCTGCGGATCAATGCTGAAGTCCGCATTCTTCTCCATCGTTACGCATGGGCATTCGACGATGCCGGTGTAAAAGCGGTACATCGAAAAATCGGGCGCAAGGGTAAGCACTTTATCCCCTTTTTGCAGGAAGGCGCTCATAATGATGGAAATGAGCTCGTCCGAGCCGTCGCCCGCCGTGACAAGTGTAGGCGAGATCCCATAAAAAGCGGCAAACAGGCTGCAGACCTTCTCCGCATACGGGTCCGGATAGCGGTTGAGCGCAACGTCCGCCAGCGCCCGCTCCATCTCTGCGCGGATTTCATCGGGAAACGGGATATAGGATTCGTTGGCGTCCAGCCGGATCGGATATTCCCCGCAGATCGGGTCATAAGGAGTCAGGGCTTTGATTTTATCATTGAGGGCAAATGCCACGGTCAAAACCTCACTTTGATGGAATTTGCATGGGCGGTCAGCCCTTCCGTTTCCGCGAGCTTGACGATATCGTCCTTCGCCTCGCGCAGGGCGGCCTCCGTATAATAGAGAAAGCTCGATTTTTTCACAAAGCTGTCCACACCCAGCGGGGAGAAGAAGCGCGCCGTCCCGCTCGTGGGCAAAACGTGGTTCGGCCCCGCGTAGTAATCGCCCAGCGGCTCGGGAGAATAATTGCCGAGGAATACAGAACCGGCGTTGTCGATCCGGCCGATGTATTCCATCGGATGTTCCACACACAATTCCAGATGCTCGGGCGCCAGCTCATTGGCAAAGCCGATCGCTTCATCAAGCGTCTGGCAGACAATCACCGCGCCGTAGTCCAGCAGAGACTGCTCGATAATTTTGCGGCGGGAGAGCGAGCGCACCTGCTGCTTGAGCGCGGCGACCGTCTCTCTGGCAATCCGCTCGCTGGTGGTCAGCAGGATAGCGGAGGCCAGCACATCATGCTCGGCCTGGGACATCAGGTCCGCCGCGAGAAAGGCGGGCTTCGCCGTCTCATCCGCGACGATCAGAATCTCGCTCGGCCCCGCGACCATATCAATATCCACTGTGCCGTAGAGCAGCCGCTTCGCCGTAGCGACATAGATATTGCCAGGGCCGACGATTTTGTCGACACGCGGTACCGTTTCTGTGCCGTAGGCGAGCGCCGCCACCGCCTGCGCGCCGCCGATCAGGTAAATCCGGTCGACGCCCGCAACAGCCGCGGCCGCAAGGATATCCGGATTTGCGCTCCCGTCCTTTGCCGGGGGCGTAACCATAATGAGCTCCTCCACACCCGCGATCTTTGCGGGGATCGCGTTCATCAGGACGGACGACGGGTAGGCCGCCGTGCCGCCCGGCACATAGAGGCCGACACGCTTGAGACCGCGCACGCGCTGGCCCAAAATCACGCCATTATTCAGCGTGTTGAGAAAGCTCTGCCGCTTCTGCCGCTCGTGAAAATCGCGGATATTGGCGGCGGCCTGATAAAGGGCATAGACAAATTTGGAATCACACTGGTCGAGCGCCGCCTCCATTTCAGGGCGCTCGATCAGAAGATGCTCCGGCAGATGCCCGTCGAACTGGAGCGTATAATTTTCCACGGCGCGGTCGCCATTTTGACGGACATTATCGAGAATCGCCGTCACGGCGGCGGTCACCTTGCGGTCGACCTCTCCGCTGCGTGCTTTGAGCTGCCGGATGAGCTTCTGCTCCGCCTTTCCGTCAGCGCGGGTAATCGGGATCATTGCAATTCCTCCTTCGCCTGTTCTACCTGCTCCAAAAATGTTTCGATTTCCTCGCGGCGCAGCTTCATGCTCGCCATGTTGACGATCACGCGCGCGGAGACCGGCATGATCTCTTCAATCACTTCCAACCCGTTTTCCTTCAGGGTGGTGCCTGTCTCCACAATATCGACGATCGCGTCCGCAAGGCCCAGCAGGGGCGCGAGCTCCACAGAGCCCTCGATCTTGATAATCTGCACATCCATACCCTTGCTTTCAAAATAGGAACGGGCCACCTTTGGATATTTCGTGGCGATGCGCTTGACATTGTGGCCGCTGAAAAAATCCTTTCCCGCAGGGCCCGCCAGCGCAAACCGGCAGCGCCCGAAGCCGAGATCCGTCACCTCGTAAAAGCTCGTGCCGTTTTCCACAATTGTATCCTTGCCGACGATGCCGATCTCGCACACACCGTGCTCGATATAGGTGATCACATCCGCGGCCTTGGCGAGCACCGCTTCATAGGGCCCTACCGGCAGGATCAGCCGCCTCCCTTTTTCGATAAGCGCAGTGCAGTCAAGCCCCATCCTTGTAAAGAGCTGCACACTCATTTTCTCGAGTCTGCCCTTGGTCAGAGCAATTCGGATCGGCCTCATTGCGCCACGCCCCTTTCCGTACCGTTCACGGTGATGATCTCCACGCTCTCGGCCTTAACGACGTCAAGCCGCCCGATCCCCTTGCGAGCCGCGTAATCACGCGCTGCTTCGGCGGAATCGAGCACGCAGTTTTCACACACGAGCCCCTGCTCGTTTAAGGAACGCGCATAGGAGAGAGCGCGCACCTCGTAGCCATCAACCCCAAAGACCAGCACGTCGGCCGCTTTCGGCGCTGCGGCATCGCCCCGCGCGCACATGGCGCAGGCGAGCGCATCCACCTCCACGCCGAATCCGGTGGCAGGCATAGGGCTCCCAAACTCGCCGAGCAGGCCGTCATACCGCCCGCCGGAGAGCACTGTAACACCCAAACCCTCGATATAGCCACGGAAGACGACGCCCGTATAATAATTCCCGCGGTGGACAAGCCCCAGGTCGATATTCACCTTATTTTGTAAGCCAAGCTGCATCAGCAGCCGGTATATGTTCCGCAGATAGGAAAGCGGTTCCAAAGCCCTTTGATCGTCGTACAGGGCAGCTGCCTCATCCAGAACTTCCTCGCCGCCGAACAGGCGCGGCAGCCTACGGATCGCACGGGCGACCTGCGTATCGCCTGCCTGATCGAGCGCATCGTTGAGAGCGGCGTAGTTCTTCATTTCAATCAGCTCTGCAATCTCCTCCCGGAGCGTTTCATCCGCCTCCAGCGCCTGAAACAGGGCGCCGGAAAAACCGGCATGGCCAATCTCAATGCGGAAATCCGGGGCGCCGCACTGCTCGAGCGCGTCAACGGCGGTCGTGAGAATCTCCAGATCCGCCCGCAGGCCGGATGCGCCGATGAGTTCGATGCCGCTCTGCGCCGACTCGTCCCTGCGTCCGGTCAGGCCTGGATTGCGCCGGAAGACATTTTGTGAATAAAAAAGCCGAAGCGGGATGGTCTCGTCCCGCAGGCGCGTCGCCGCGATGCGTGCAATCGGCAGCGTATTATCCGGCCGGAGAACCATCAGCCTGCCGCGCGCATCCGTCACATTATAGAGCGTTTCCAGCGGCATACCGGCGCTCTCCCGGTCAAACACGTCAAAGAATTCTAAAGTAGGCGTAATTACGCGATTATAGCCGCGCGCCTTGAACAGGCGGGAAAGCGTACTCTCCACCTCACGGCGCGCCGCACATTCCTCAAAAAGCAGGTCGCGCGTCCCCTCGGGCGTGGCGCGCTCATATCGTCTGATTGCCAAAATGGCGGCCTCCTTTCGCTTTAGCGTGATAGCATGATATCATATTGAAGAACGCTATGTCAACCCTTTTGCTGATTCTTTTGCATTCCCAACCGCCCCGGATAGTGTAGAAGCAGCTTCTGCGGATAATCCTGAATGCTGCCGTTTTCCAGTAGATCCTCAATCGTCCTGGATAACTCCGGCAGGGAACCGGTATTTTCCTCCGTCACCCACATACGCAGCACGCCGATGGTACCGGACACGATAAAATTAACGCGGGTGCGCAGATCAAGTGAATTCTCCTCCTGAAAGATCGTATACAGAATGTGGAGGAATTCGTCTACAATCTGCACACGCAGCTTTTCCAAAAGCTGCGCGGCCGCCGTCCCCCGCAGCAGCTTGACATAATACTCCTTATCCCGCTCGAGCCACTGGGAAATTTGAAGGAACAGCGTGATTGGCGGCGAGGTGGGAAGCGGATTGAAATAATCACAAAAAAAGCCCTTCACCCTTCCAACAAATTCATTCTCCATCTGCTCGAGCATATCGTAGATATCCAGATAATGCAGATAAAAGGTGCTTCTGTTTACATCCGCTCTTTGCGTCAGCTCCTTGACGGAAATCTGGCTGACCTCCTTTTCAAGCATGAGCTCCACCAGCGTCTTTTGAAGCAATGTTTTGGTCCTCTTGACACGTCTGTCCTGTGAATTCGCTTTCATCATATTTATTTTTCTCCCCCATTGCGCAACAATTTCGAATCTATTGTTGAATATCGGACGAAACGTGAAAATCTGATGCGTGACAGCAGTTTTTAAAATTATTATAATAGAAATAGTAAAAATGATCAACACACTGTTTGATAAAAAATAAATGTGTTTCCGGCGTCTATTATTTTTCCCAGGGGTTATAACAGTTTCGTTTGGGAGGATGCGCGGTATTGATAACACTTGCTCGACCTGCTCTGCCAAGGTGAGCTGTGCCTTTCGATTGCTCCGATAACGTCGTCCATCTTTTCATGATTGCCATGCGCCTGTTTCTATTTTCGCATCTCTCTGCCGACTTTTTTAAAATTTCTTCTCCATGATCGGCAAGTTCTTCTGACATGCGTCCGGACAGCTTTTCTCTCCCCCTTTCTTAGCGTCCGGCGATTCATAAACCCCATCCGATAAGAAGAAAACCGCAGGCCTTCCTCGCCTGCGGCTTTCTTCTATTTTATTGATAAAGCTGCTTATTTGTGCATCAATGCATCCATCGAAAAGGATTGAAAATAGGTGGTGTCGATTGTCTGCGGCGTATTATCCTGCTCATAGAGGATGCCGATCTCGCCATTGGGCAGCTGCGTCAGGCAGGAATACGCAAAATCGGTTTTACAGTCTGTCACCTCAAAGCGATAGTTCCAGTCAAAGGTATATGGCATCTCCTGATTCCCGCTCTGCGCAATGAGGCCGATATGAATCATGCCGTTTTTGCGCGGCGATCCGGCCGGCGCGGAAATGAGCACGGCTGGCTTGCCGTCGATGAGGCCATCGTAACCCAGCGCAGACACTTGGCATCCGGCGCCGCCGGTCAGCGGAAGTTCCGGCACGAGTTTGCCGTTTTCAAAGGATTCGCCGCCGTCCGCGCTGTGCGCCGTGGCGATTTTCCCCGCCTTTGTACGTGCAAAGACCTGCACGCTGCCGTCTGGCAGTTCCACGAGCTGCGATTCACTCATCATACCAATGGAACTGTTAAAGCGCGGCCCGCCGCCCAGCGTCCAAGTCCCGCCGTGATCGTCGCTGTAAATCGTCATGCACTCTTGCGTGCGGAAGCCTTTGGTCACGTTGTATACCGGGAAGAGTAGCCGGCCCGCATGTGCCCCGCCCTTTAGCTGGATGCCGCAGCCGGGGCCTGTGACCAACACGCGCATTCTCTGCTCCTTGACCATGGGATTGATCGAAATCGGCTTCGACCAGGTTTTTCCCTGGTCGTCGCTGTAGCGCAGGAACAGGTAGGAGGTCAGCGCAACGCAGAACAGGGCATCCGCATAGAACACATTCATCGGCACCTGCACGCCTGTTCGTTTGTTTAATACAAACGGCCCGACATACTGCACGCGCCGCTGGCAGACCGTCAGGGGCTTTCCGTTTTCCAGCAGTTCATATTCGTCATTGAGGGAATACGGCGTTTCCTTTCTGTCCATCGTGCAGACGATGCCGTCAGGACGGACGAAATACTGAAATTCTCGACTCCCCTTCTTCCGAAGAAGCAAGCATTGCTCGCCGTCGATTTCCACATAGCCCGTCCCCGTTTTTGCCTGCGGAGAGCCGAAGCCGCCGGGGAATAGATCGACCAGCAGAAAAATGCGGCCAGTCTGCGCATCCTCCAGAAGGCAGGGGTCGATTGTCGATGCGCTTTTTTTCGTGCACAGCGCGCCATTGGGTTTCAATACGGCGGAAGCGTCCTCATAATCCCTGAAATGAAACGGTAGGATGGGCTTGGACCAGGTCTTTCCGCTGTCGCTGCTGGTACAGAGCGCCGTGTCGAGCTTATTGGGGGAATCATGCGTTCCGCCGAAGCGCGCGTCCATCGCGGCAATGGTCACGCCCTGCCGCGAGGTGATCATGGCGGGAATCCGGTAATAGTTGCAGCCCAGTCCGTTCCCGGAATGGAAGGGCATAACGGCTTTCTGTTTGTAATCGTTCATCGCTATTCACAGCCTTTCCTTATCCAAATAAACTCATCTGGCTGCTCTCCGGCAGCCCGGTAAGCGCACCGGCCTCGCCCAGCATCGTCATCACGCTGCTGGAAACGCCGGAGCGGTTGCGCAAATCGTCGCAGGAGATGAACGGGCCCTGCCCGTCATCCCGTGCGGCGGCAAGGCTTTTCGCTGCGCTCTCGCCCGTGCCTTTCAGCGCAAGAAACGGCAGGCGGATTTTGCCCTCCTCGATCTGATAAACGGTCGCGTCGGATTTGTAGAGGTCGACAGGCAAAAACTCGATGCCGCGCGCGAGCATTTCGTTGACGATCTGCAGGATCGTGAGCTGATCCTCCTCCTTGGCGGAGGCGTCTTTCCCCTTGGCAGTGAGCTCATCCATCTTGCGCTTGACCGCCGCGCGGCCCGCCACAGCGGATACCGCGTCCAGGTCGCCGCCGCGCACGGTGAGCAGCGCGGCATAATATTCCAGCGGCCGATAGATCTTATACCAGCCCAGCCGCAGCGCGGCGCTGACATAGGCCGCGGCGTGCGCCTTGGGGAACATGTATTTGATCTTCAGGCAGGAGTCGATATACCATTCCGGCACGTTGTTATCCCGCATAGCCTGCTTGTGCTCATCTGTGAGGAGCTTGGGCGCCTTGCCCTTTCGGACGATCTCCATGATTTTGAACGCCATGCCAGGCTCTACACCCTTATGCATCAGATAGGTCATGATGCTGTCACGTGTACCGATGACCTCCGAGATCGTGCAGGTGCCGTTTTTGATCAGCTCCTGCGCGTTGCCGAGCCATACGTCCGTGCCGTGCGACAGGCCGGAAATCTGCAAAAGATCAGAAAAGGTCTTCGGCTTTGCCTCCATGAGCATGCCGCAGACGAAATTCGTGCCCATCTCCGGGATGGAGAGCGTTCCCGTCGGCCAGCCGATGTCCTCCGCCGTCACGCCGAGCGGCTCGGGGCTGGTGCACAGCTCGATGATTTTGCGATCGCAGATATCGACATCCATCACCGGGATGCCCGTCATATCCTCCAGATGCTTATAGAGCGTGGGCACATCGTGCCCGAGCTCGTCGAGCTTTAACAGCGTATCGTGCAGCGCGTGGAAGTCAAAGTGCGTGGTGACGGAGCCCTTATCCGCGTCATCCGCCGGGTGCTGGACGGGCGTGAATTCATACACCTCATGATCGTTCGGCACAACGACCATACCGCCCGGATGCTGGCCCGTGGTGCGTTTGACGCCGGTGCAGCCGCGCGCAAGGCGCTCCTCCTCGGCCTTGTGCAGGATGATGCCCCGCTCCTCCGTATACTTTTTGACAAAGCCGTAGGCCGTTTTCTCCGCGACGGTGGAGATCGTGCCCGCTTTGAAAACGTTCTGCGGGCCAAAGAGCTCCTCCGTATAGCGGTGGGATTGTGCCTGGAACTCGCCGGAGAAGTTCAGGTCGATATCCGGCTCCTTATCGCCGTTAAAGCCTAAAAAGGTTTCAAACGGGATTTCATGCCCGTCGCGCTTCATGGGGATGCCGCAGTTCGGGCAATCCTTGGGCGGCAGGTCGTAGCCGGAGCCGACGGAGCCGTCGGTAAAGAATTCGCTGTGGCAGCATTTGGGGCAAACATAATGCGGCGCAAGGGGGTTCACTTCGGAGATACCCGCCATCGTCGCCACGAACGACGAGCCGACGGAGCCCCGGGAGCCGACATGATAGCCATGATCCTCGGAGTTTTTCACCAGCTTCTGCGCGATGATATAGAGGACGGCAAAACCGTGCTCGATAATGGAATCGAGCTCGCGCGTGAGGCGGTCGGCCACGTATTGAGGGACGGGGTCGCCATATATCTTCTTGCAGTTCGTCCAGCAGATTTCGCGCAGTTCCTCCTTCGCGCCGGGGATATTCGGCGGGAAGTTGCCCTCCGGGAATGGGCGCATCACGTCTACCATGTCCGCAATTTGATTCGGATTTTCCACAACCACCTCATAGGCCCGCTCGCCGAGGTAGTCAAATTCGTCGAGCATCTCCTGCGTGGTGCGCAGGTAGAGCGGCGCCTGGTTGTCCGCATCGGTAAAGCCCTGCCCAGCCATGAGGATGCGACGGAAAATTTCATCGCCCGGGTCTAGGAAATGGACGTCGCAAGTGGCGACCACCAGCTTGCCCAGCTCATCGCCAAGCTTTAAAATCGTCTTATTGATCTCCTCGAGCTGCTTGTCGCCGCTGACACGGCCCTCCCGCACAAGGAAGGCGTTGTTGCCCTTGGGCTGGATTTCCAGATAATCGTAAAACGAAGCGATTGATTTTAGCTCGTCCCAAGGCCTTCCGTCGAGCACAGCGCGGTAGAGCTCACCCGCCTCGCAGGCGCTGCCGATCAAAAGCCCCTCGCGGTATTTGATCAGCTCGCTCTTCGGGATGCGCGGCTGGCGGTAGAAATACTTCAGGTGGGACATCGAGATCAGCCGGTAGAGATTTTTCAGCCCCGTCAGGTTTTTCACCAGGATGATCTGGTGATAGGAGCGCAGCTTTTTGGGATCCACCTCGGAGAGCGCGGTATTGAGCAGGTCAATCGATTCGATCTTGCCCACCTTGCGCGCTTCGTCCAGAAGGATCACAAAGATATCCGCCAGGATTTTTGCATCGTCACAGGCGCGGTGATGGTTGAAATCCTCCAGCTTCAAATATTTCGCAACCGTATCGAGCTTATAATTCTTCAGCCCCTTTAAGAGCGAGCGGCTCATCGGGACGGTATCAATATGGGTATAGTCGTATTCGATCTTGTGCCGCGCACAGACCGCGCGGATAAACCCGGTATCAAAGGATGCGTTGTGTGCCACGAGCGTAGCCGCGTCCCCGCAGAAGGAGAAAAAGGCGCGCACCGCCGCGCCCTCGTCTGGCGCGTCCTTGACCATCTCGTCCGTGATGCCGGTCAGTTCTGTAATGCGCGCCGGGACCGGCATTTCTGGATTGGCAAAGGTATCGAAGGAATCAAGGATTTTCCCGCCCTTTACGCGCACCGCGCCGATTTCCGTGATGCGGTCGTCCTGCGCGTTAAAGCCTGTGGTCTCGATATCGAAAACGATAAATTCACCGTCGAACGGTGTATCCTCCCGGCCGGTAACGATCGGCACCATATCGTTGACGAAATAGCCTTCCACGCCGTAGATCACCTTGATCCCCGTCGCCGCGGCGGTATTCATCGCCTCCGGGAACGCCTGCGCAACGCCGTGATCCGTAATGGCAACGGCCTTATGCCCCCATTCAGCGGCGCGCTTGATGAGCGCCGAGCAATCGGACACGCCGTCCATTGCGCTCATTTTGGTGTGCAGATGGAGCTCTACGCGCTTGACCGGCGCATCGTCCATCTTCTTTTCCTTCTGGACGCTCATGATGGAGAGCGGCCGGATCGCATAATCGCGGAAGTATTTATCGTAGCTGACGCTGCCGCGCACCAGCACCGTCATCCCATCCTTGATGGCCTGATCGACCCTTGCGGCATTTTCTTTCTCATCAAAAATCTTCACCGTGTAGGAGCCGGTGTAGTCGGTGATGTGAAAGGAGATGATGAGGCTTCTGCCGTCCCTCGTCTCCTTCGATTCATAGCCGAACACGTCTCCCCAGACCGTGACCGTCCCGTCCTCCGGGTTGAGATCGCGAATCGGCACCGGCTTATTACGGACCGGGCGGCCGAGAATCTCCCGCGCGGTTTCGAGATAAAGCGGCAGGCCGTCGTACATCTTGTGCTCGCCTTTCAGCTTATCCCCTTCCGCCTTGCGCTTGGCAGCTTCCCGCTCCGCTTTCTGCTGCGCATCCGCCTGCTCCTGCATTTTGACGAAGGCCGGGGCCTCAGGCGTGACGGTCAACTCGCCGTCGAACCGGATCTCAACGGCCACGCCGAACCGCTTCTGCACCAGCGCGCGCAGGAAGGCGTCGCAGCCCGTATCCCTCAGGATATCCGCGCCGCCATGCGTGAGGGTGATGGTGAACACATTCTCCTCCAGGCGTGCCGTCGCATCATTCAAAAAGCCGTTCGCCGCAGCGTTTTCCCGCCGGAGCGCCCGCACCATATGCGGGAAATACGCTTCTGAAAACGCTTCCTTTGGAAAATATGGCTCGATTGTCACAGCCTGAAGCCGCATCAGCGTCCGAATCGAGCGCTGCGCCGCCTCCAGCGTTTCCTCCGGGAAGACGGCGTCAAAATTCACCTCGACATCCAGCGTACGCGCTTCCTTCTCAATGACAACAGACAGAACCTGACCATCGGAAAGATCCTGCCTGATATGCTCTTCTATGTAATCCCCAAACAGGGCCAAAAAACGATCCTTCTGCATGGTTACTCCTATATGTTTCGTTTTACGTCTGCGCTTTTCAAAGCTTCCCGATTTCCCGCATCAGCTCGTCCAGAATCTGATCCTCCGGCACCTTGCGGATGATCTCGCCCTTTTTGAAAAGTAGGCCGCAGCCGTCGCCGCCTGCTACGCCGATATCCGCCTCTCGCGCTTCGCCTGGGCCGTTGACCGCGCAGCCCATGACCGCCACCTTGATCGGCTTGCGGCAATCCCGCAGCCGCTCCTCCACCTGGGCGGCCAGGCCAATCAGATCGATCTTCGTACGCCCGCAGGTCGGGCAGGAAACGAGCGTGGGCGCATCCTTCTTCAGGCCCACAGCCTTGAGGATGTCGAAGCCCGCATAGACCTCATTGACTGGCGCATCCGTCAGGGAAACACGGATCGTATCGCCGATGCCGTGCAGCAGCAGCGAACCGATGCCGGCGCTCGATTTGATCAGCCCCATGCGGGCGGTACCTGCCTCCGTCACGCCGAGATGCAGTGGATAATCGCACTGCGTTGCGACGGTTTCATACGCCTCCACCATCCGCTGCACATCGGAGGATTTGATGGAGATCACAATATCATGAAAATCGCACTTTTCCAGCAGACGCACATGGTACATCGCACTCTCCGCAAGCGCCTGCGCTGTCGGCGCGCCATATTTTGCAAGGATTTCCTTCTCAAGAGAACCACTGTTGACGCCGATGCGGATCGGAATCCCGTGCGCCTTGCAGGCGTCGGCCACAGCCTTGACCCGCTCGTCCGAGCCGATATTGCCGGGATTGATGCGGATTTTATCCACCCCCGCCTCCACACAGGCAAGGGCGATGCGGTAATCGAAATGGATATCCGCCACAACCGGCACGGGCACCGCCTTTTTCAAAGCCGGGATCAATGGCACCGCGTCCAGATCCGGCACCGCAGCGCGGATGATCTCACAACCGGCCTCATATAATGCCTTCGCCTGATCAACATTTCCCTCGATATCATGCGCAGGGACGTTGAGCATAGACTGCACACTCACCGGCGCCCCCCCGCCGATCTGCACGCCGCCCGCAAAAACGGCCCGGCTTTGCCTTCGCTCCATCGTATGTCATTCCTTTCTCATGGAAAAAGCGGCAGTTACGTCATCCACCGCGGATGAGCCGCAAAATATCGTTAAATGTTACCACTGCAATCAACGCAAACATCAGCACAAGTCCAACCGCATGAATCATGCCCTCACGCTTCGGGTTGACAGGTTTTCTGCGGATGCCCTCAATGATCAGGAAAAAGAGCCTGCCGCCATCCAATCCGGGGATCGGCAGCAGATTGAATACGCCGATATTGATCGTGATAAACGCCATCAGCGACAGCGCGTTGAGGAACCCGCCGGAGGTCGTCGCCTCGGCGATCACGCTCACCGTGCCGACCGGCCCTGCAAGGTCGCTCAGGCCGAAGCGCCCTGTCACAAGGTCAAACAGGCTCAGCCACACGAGCCGCGCCATCGAAGCAGTTTCCAAGAAGGAGGTTTTTAATACATTCCAAAAGGTTTTGTTTTCGCCGATGATGATGAAATCGAAGGTGATGACCGTTTGACCGTCCACCTCGCGCGTGGCGAATTTGACGTTTTTGAGTTCGGTCTTTTTACCGTCACGTTTGACGGTAAAATCGATCACACCGTCCTTATCCCGCGCCATGAGAAAGCTGATATCCCGATCCGACCAGACGGAGGTGCCGTTGATATGCGTAATCACGTCGCCCGCCCGTAGTCCGCTGGCCTGGCTGGTTGCGTTTTCATGAAAACCCGCGATCTGCGTCGTCCCCACCAGATTCTGCTGGGTGAGCAGAATGGCGACGAGCACAAGGCCCAGGATGATATTCATCACCGCGCCCGCAATCACAACGAGGATGCGCTTCCATACGGGCTTATTGTTAAATGCCCGCTCGTCGGCGCTCGCCTCATCCTCGCCCTCCATCTGGACATAGCCGCCCATGGGGATTAGCCGGAGGGAATACCTCGTCTCCCCCTTTCCGAAGCTAAAAAGCTTGGGGCCCATGCCGATCGCGAACTCATTGACCTTAATGCCGGAGAGCTTAGCGACTGTAAAATGGCCCAGCTCGTGAATCAGAATAATGACGCCAAAGAACAGGATGGCAAACAGAATCGGCCACACCTTACCCCAAACGGAAGCGGCATTCAACAAAAGAATTGGAATATTAATACGGGCTCACCTCTTTCATCCGGGCCTGTTTCAGCCCTTTACGTGTTTCCGCACAAAGTCCCGCGCATTCGCTCCGGCCTCACGGATATCGTCCAGCGTATAATCTGGGCAATCAGGCGCCTGCTCCGTCGCAGCGGCGACCAGCTCGCCAATCTCCAGAAAATGAATTTTTCCCTCACGGAAAAGGCGGTTGGCCTCCTCGTTGGCCGCGTTGGCGGCCGCCGGGAAAATGCCGCCGCGGGAAATTGCCTGCCGACAGACATTGATCAATGGAAATGATTCATAATCCGGCTCGGCAAAATGGAGCGTGCCGAATTTAGCAAGGCTCAGCTGCTCCACCGGAGACACATAGCGCTTCGGATAGGTCAGCGCATACTGAATCGGGATGCGCATATCCGGCACACCGAGCTGAGCAATCACGGAATTGTCTGCATATTCAATGAGCGAATGGACGACGCTCTCGCGGTGGACAACGATATCCACCCGCTCGGGCGGCATGGAGAAGAGCCAGACCGCTTCAATCAGCTCCAGGCCCTTATTCATCATCGTGGCGGAATCAATCGTGATCTTTGCACCCATGCTCCAGTTAGGGTGCTTGAGCGCCTGTGCGACGGTCACATCGCGCAGTTCTTCCTTCGTCCGGCCGAAAAATGGCCCGCCCGAGGCTGTCAGGATAATGCGCTTGAGCGCTTCCCTCTGCCCTGCGGGCGCCCCTTGCAGACACTGGAAGATCGCAGAATGCTCGCTGTCGACCGGCAGAATCCGCACGCCCTTTTTCCGCGCGGCCTCCATGACAAGCTTGCCGCCTGCGACGAGCGTCTCCTTATTGGCGAGCGCGATCTCCTTACCTGCATCAATGGCGGCGAGCGTGGGCGTCAATCCCGCCATACCGACAATGGCATTGAGCACGGTGTCCGCATCCTGCGCGCGCGCGCATTCGATCACGCCGTCCATACCGCCTAGCACCTTGGTGCTGGTATCGGCCACACGGGTGTGCAGCTCCTTCGCCGCCCGTTCGTCCACGACGGCGGCCAATGCAGGCCGAAATGCCCGGATCTGCTCCTCCAGCACGTCGATGCGGCGATTGGCCGTCAGCGCACAGACGGTAAAGCCATTAAGCCGGGCAACATCCAGCGCCTGCGTCCCAATCGAGCCGGTCGAGCCTAAAATAGATAAACGCTTATGCATTAGTATGCACCTGCCGTTCTGATTATATTAAAGCATTGCCGCCAGGCGTACGATAAAATAGAGCGTCGGCAGCACAAAGATACAGCTATCAAAGCGGTCCATCACGCCGCCGTGGCCCGGGATCAGCTTGCCGAAGTCCTTTGCGCCATAATTGCGCTTGATGACGGAGGCGGAAAGATCGCCGAACATGCTGATGACTGCGAGCACCACTGTAATGAGGATTACAGCCCAATAGGGCAGAAGCAGACGCTCCTTGATGACCATGTTGAATATCAAAAATATCAGAAGATTGACAATGACAGCTCCGGCAACACCGCCCACGGCGCCCTCCCAGGATTTCTTGGGGCTGATCTTGGGCGTCATCTTATGTTTGCCAAATTTACTGCCGACAAAATAGGCGCACGTATCCGTCACCCAGGCGCTGCTGATGCCAAACAGGACGAACAGCAGGCCGTCCGCCTTGGAATAATCCTGTGGATAGGCCATATAGATATCCCGCAGAAAAATCATGCAGGAAAAAGCGAACGGGATTGCAAGGGATACGAACAAGGCAATCGCCACATGCTCGAACCGGGTGATGTCATACTGCGCCAGCATCAGAAGCAGCAATAAAATGGTATAGCCGATCGCCACGAGCGGCACGGGCAGATCAACGCCCACAGAAATCAGGATCGGCAGCAGCGCGGCGAAAGCGATGCTGACCCCCATAATGATTTTATTTTTCACCTGTGCCACGCGCTCGATCTCAAACACTGCAATGCCGGAGAGCAGCGCAAGGAACAGGGAAAACACCGGCGTATAGGTGCACAGGAGCATTACGATTAAAAAGGCGACCACAACCACACCGGAAAGAATTCTCGTTTTCATTTTGATTGACCGGTCCTTTCTCGCACAGATGCGCGATTTGTGCGGTTCCAGCTCATCTGGAATTTTGATCCACTTCCTGATCGAAAAGAACAAATCGCAAGTTCGAATTTCAAACTTTGATACCTTTCATTGATAAGGCTTTGGAGGATGGCAGATTTTATCTGTTCTTTCACCAGGTCCCTAATAGAGCGGTTAAATCCCGCCAAACCGGCGATTCCGCTTCTGATAACTCTCGAGCGCCTGATCAAAATCGGCCTCCTTAAAATCAGGCCACAATACATTGGAATACCAGAATTCCGCATAAGCCGCCTGCCAGATCAGGAAATTTGAAAGCCGGTATTCCCCACTCGGGCGGATGATAAGATCTGGATCGGGCTGCCCGGCGGTATAAAGGCCATTCCCAATATCCTCCAGGGTGATCTTCTCCGGCTTCTTTTCCCCCGCAGACACCAGCTGCGCAAGGCCGCGCACGCTGTGAAGAATTTCCTGGCGTCCGCCATAATTGACAGCAATATTGACGATGGTTTTCGTCGCTGACAAGCTCTCCTCCTGCGCCTGGTTCATCAGGCGCACGATATCCTGCGGCAGTCCCTCCTGGCTGCCGATAAAACGAATGCGCATGCCACGCGCCTCATTTTCCCTCTTGCGTTCCTCCGCCTCAAACAGGTACTCCCGCAACAGCTCCATAATCGCGGAAACCTCCTCCGGCGGTCGGGCCCAGTTTTCCGTGGAAAAGGCGTAGAAGGTGATGAAACGGATGCCGATATCGTTTGCATATTCGCAGATCCGGCGAAAAACCCGCGCGCCCTCCTTGTGCCCCTCCGTACGCTTTAGGCCGCGCTGCTTCGCCCAGCGGCCATTGCCATCCATAATGATCCCCACATGCTGCGGGAGGTGTTCCCGATCGATGGCAGGCATCCCTCCACCGCCTTTCCATCCGCAACTGCTTTGCGGACAATATTTTACAGATTTAAAAAACGATAGTAAAATGCCATCCTGCAGGGAGGCGCCGCAAACAGCGGCATTACCTCTCCCAGAATGACAATCATGCGAACGCCGACCCAGAAAGGCCAACGACGCCTTTTTTTAGATTTCCATAATTTCCTTCTCTTTTTTCGCAGCGATCGAATCAATTTCTTTGGTAAACTTATCCGTGATCTTCTGCAGCTCGTTTTCGCCGTCCTTGAGGTCGTCCTCCGTAATTTCGGAGCTTTTCTTCATCGACTTGAGCTTTTCAATGCAATCGCGGCGGATGGAACGGACCGCAATCTTCGCCTCTTCTGCAGTTTTACCGACGGCTTTGACAAGCTCCTTGCGGTGATCCTCCGTCAGGGGCGGAAAAACAAGGCGCAGCACACGGCCGTCGTTCTGAGGATTGATGCCGAGATCAGAGGTCTGGATCGCCTTTTCGATCGGATGCAGAGTGGACGCATCCCAAGGCTGGATGGTCAGGATACGCGCTTCCGCCACAGAGATCGCCGCCATCTGGTTGATCGGGGTCGGCACTCCATAGTAATCCACCTGGATTTTATCGAGCACAGACGCGTTTGCACGCCCGGCGCGGACAGAATCGTATTCGCTGTTTAAAGCGTGGATTGTCTTTTGCATGCGCTCATTTGCATTTTCGTATACCTGTTTCATCTCCATGGGGTTTCGTCCTCCTTCACGATTGTACCGATATTTTTCCCCAACACCGCATCGACGATATTGCTGGGATTGTCGAGATTAAATACCAGAATGGGGATGTTGTTGTCCTTACACAGGGAAGCTGCCGTGCTGTCCATCACATTGAGATCCTTTTGCAGAATATCGAAATGGGAGAGCGTATCGAATTTGACCGCATCATCAAACTTGTTGGGATCGCGGTCATACACACCGTCGACATTCGTCGCCTTGAAAATGATATCCGCATCAATCTCCGCAGCGCGCAGGGCAGCCGCCGTATCTGTGGTAAAGAACGGATTGCCCGTGCCGCAGCCGAAAATGACGACCCTGCCCTTTTCCAGATGGCGGATGGCACGGTTGCGAATATAAGGCTCGGCAATCTGCTGCATCGCGATTGCCGTCTGCACCCGGACAGGCACCTCAAGCTGCTCCAAAGCATCTGCAAGCGCCAAAGAATTCATCACGGTGGCGAGCATCCCCATGTGGTCCGCGCGCGTGCGGTCCATCTCGCCGCTGGAACGGCCACGCCAGAAATTGCCGCCGCCGACCACCAGGCCGATCTCGACGCCCATGTCGGAGCACGCTTTGACGGCCTTGCAAATATTCAGCACCGTGTCAAAATCAATGCCGTGCCCCTGCGGGCCCGCAAGCACTTCGCCGCTGAGTTTTAAAAGGATGCGCTTATATACTGGCTGCATCATAAAACCTCCGATATTCAATTTGAGGGATTCTTATCACAGCTATTTTACTGCATTCGACGCGCCGTGTAAAGAGAAAAAGCGGAAATGCCGGGCGGGTTTACACATCTGTAAGGCTTCATTTTGGAATGCGCGCATCATCTGGTTCCCACACATGGCATACACACACGGCGATTTTCCCAAACAGCGGCACTCGGTCCTTGTCAAAAAATGTGGTTTGGTATATCATAATCACAGAATCGATTTCTTATATATTACATTTTACGGAAACAGTGGCATAGATATCCTGACTCCTTCTAAAATTCATTTTATTATGGAAAGGGCGGTCAGCACCATGACGCAGCTTGAAACCATGCAGCGTGCAAAGCAATATCTGGATAAGCTCTCCCGCGGCATTGACCCGATTACGGATACGCCGCTTGAACGGGACGACCCGCTGGCTGCGGCGCGCCTGCAAAAATGCTTCGAATACGTCTCCAGCATTCTCGGCCAGGTAATCGCAAACGAAGGCAGGATTGTGTCGCACCACACGGGCAAGGCGCCTTTTTCTATCGCTGAGGAAGCGCTCGCGCGGGTTGCCGTGTCGGAAACGCCGATCCCGATCCGTGCTTTTGCAGCCAACGTAAATGCCTGCATTGACACACAGGCCGTCCGCCCTCTCTCGCCGGTCACCATCACCAACTGGCTGGTGGAGCAGGGCTATCTCACGGAAATCACGCGCGCACAGAATAAGCGTATGCGCGTCGCCGCGCCGCGTGGGCTGTCAATCGGCATTATCAGCGAGGAGCGCATCAGCCACGCGGGTGTCCCCTTTATGCTCAATCTATATAATGAAAATGCACAGCGTTTTCTGCTGACGCATCTACTGGAAATCACTGCAGCGCAGAAATCCTATGAGCCTGCAGAGGAGCCCTGAATTTGGCAGCATTTGAAACACTGCCAAAAGGGTGCCAGATTTCTATTGCGCAGGGAATCCTCAAAACGTAACAATAACAGACCATAAGGGCGCGTTGCAGATATGCATTTGTATCGTTTGCAGCGCGCCTTTTTTAATCCATTTTTAAGTTGACAACTGCTCGGAAATACGATATAATAAAAATAGAACAAATGTTCGTATAGCTTGTTCAAGCTTGCGATCCACACTTCCTTGCCGCCTGTGTTAGGCGGCCTTTTTCATTGAAAGGGAGGAAATTCAAATGCAGTTTCTCTATTTTGTCTCCGGCCAGGCGGGCAGTGGCGTTCATGAAACACTCTGCCTACTGCGGGACGGATACCGGATGCATGCAAGCCCCTCCATTTACTCCGGCTGTTATTCCCCCACTGGTGAGGAGCCGCCGGGAATCTGGCGCATGAATCCGACTGCGCTCGCTTCTCTACGCTGTTTTCCGCCCCGGCAGCTGCATCCTTACCGGATCATCTACCTGCAAAAGCCGGCCTACGACCGGGAAAAAAGACTGCGGGACGCGGGCATTCCCTTTCCCATTGCCCTGCGTCATATCGTCTGCGATCTTTACGCCTTTCGAGGCTGGGAATCGCATGCGGATCTGATCCTGCAGGATGATTCACCGCAGGTCAGCGCCATGCATCTTTACGATTATATCCTCCGAAGCGAAGGGCGCGCCGGGGAAAGCGGATGGGAAACAGGCTTTCTCGATTGATCCAAAAATTCCTTTAGCTAGAGAAAGGGTGGTCACAATCGCACGTGTAAAGAATTGGCAGCACCTTGTTTTTAAACTGCACACACAGCGCCTCAAAAAGGCGGGCTGGTCGCTCTCCCTGGCGCTTGAAGAAGCGCGCCGCAATGGGGAGCTCGTTGCCCTCTCCGGCAGTACCCTGCTGCGCTTCATTGATGAACTCAATGGCGTGGAAAACCGTGGGGACCAAATTAGGGCACTACGCACAAAACTACACACGCTCCGTCAGGCGCCCTCCTCCCCGGCCGTCCGCCGAGAGATCAAAGCGGCCTATGATCAGCTTGACAGGCTCCAGTTTCAGCCGGATTACCTGTGCCTCGTCATGGATTCCGTTTCCGACTACCGCCGGGCAAACAAAGGGTTTACTGTCAATGGCATCCCCTTTGTCCGCCTGCTCGGCACGAACGGCGGCGTCAAAACCTCCACGATCGTCTATGTCAATCAATCCCTCTTCCCCGCGCTGCTCGAACGGCTCGACAACGGGCGCGACCGATCCATCCCGCTCGTTCCGGCGAAGCTGGAGGCCTACCGCGCGCTCGCATGCAGCGGAAGCACGCCGGTCTCCAATCCGCGTGGCGTGCTGGTGGTAAACGACTGTAAAACCCGCTTTTGTTCCGATGTCATCCGGATCGACGATCAGCCCCCGGGCGAGCCTATTCTGCAGTTAGAACGAGGTGCCTGCGTTGAGCTGATGGATAGTGATGGATATGGGCTGATCTCTCCCGCTCTCAGCAGGCAATGGAATACAGAGCTCGGGGGAGAGGGGATTTTGAGCGGCTTTTGCATTCGCAACGCATGGTGCAAGGGAATGCTCTTCTGCTTCGACTTTCACGCCTTTGCACAGCAGGTTGCAGGGGACTACTGGGTCCGGGACGCATGGGGCGACATGCGGGACATCCGCGAGGCCGACATCATCCTCACGACCTCCATGCTCAAGCTCTGGAACTGCTACAAAAGCTGTGCGGACTATTTGGACAACTGCCGCAAACATCACTATTCCTTCAGCGTGACAAAATCATGCCCGCAGAAGCTCGAAAGCGAACGGAACCTAAATTATCAGTTTCTACAAAGCTATCGCCTCACGGACGAACAGCTAGAAGCACTCATCCAGCCCACTATAGAGGAGATCGCCGATGTGCTCGGCGGGGATTGGCGCAAAAGTATTCTCTTCCTAAAGGGCGCCGATCTGAATGAAAGAAACGTCCTGCGCGGCGGGATGAACTTTGCCAACGCCCTAATGGCGGACGCACGGCTCATCGACGATCCCTTTGTGCGCACGAAAATCCGCCAAATGATTGAGAAACGGATTGAAGCGGCAAAGGTAGGGGTTATCCGGATCCACGGTAATTTTTCCATCGTCAGCGGCGACCCGTATGCGTTGTGCCAAAGTCTGTTCGGGCTTCCGGTTACCGGGCTGCTGCGGGCCGGAGAGGCCTACAACCGCTACTGGAACGATGAAAAAGCGAAGCGCGTCGCCTGTTTCCGCGCGCCCATGACCTGCCACAACAATATCCGCCTGCTGCGCCTGCGGGATACGCCGGAAATGCAGGAATGGTACCGCTATCTGACGACCGTAACCATTTTTAATGCATGGGATACCGCGGCACACGCGTTAAACGGGCTCGACAAGGATTCAGATAGCTGCCTGCTGACCGACAATCCGATCCTCGTGGGAAACACGCGCGAGGAACCCGCGATTCTCTGTGTCCAGCGGCGGGCAGAGAAGAAGCTGGTCACCCCGGACGACCTGATCCAATCGAATATCAACAGCTTCGGCGATGAGATCGGCGCGATCACCAACCGCATCACATCGATGTTTGAGGTACAGGCGCGCTTTGCCCCCGGCAGCGCGGCTTATAAAATCCTCGATTACCGCATCAAATGCGGCCAGTTGTTCCAGCAAAACGCCATCGATAAGGCGAAGGGCATTCTGGCAAAGCCAATGCCAAAGGAATGGTACAGCCCATCCGCCCTCCGAATTTCCGAGACCGATACGCCGGAGCAGGTGCGGCGCAAGGAAATGCAGCAGCTGCTGCTCGCGGATAAAAAGCCGTATTTCATGTCCTATCTCTATCCACAGGAACGCAAGCGGTACCGCACCTATGTTGGCAATGCAAATACGAAAAGCCTGATGGAATTTGGCCTGTCGCTACCTGCGCTAAGCAAAAAGCAGACGCGCACGCCGGAGGAAGCAGCCTTTTTAGTAGAATATGAGCGCCGCATGCCCCTGGGGACCGCGCCCTGTCTGCTCAACCGGCTGTGCTGGCGGATGGAGGCGGAATTCGACAGCCTGCTCAAGCGCAGGCCGAAGGGAAACGCCTTCGATCCGAATCTGCTCAAAAGCGGCGTATTTTGCAGCCCAAGCCGCAGAAAAACTGTGGCAAAGCTCTACGAAACGTACACACGGGAGGTCCAGCTATTCAAAAGCCGGTCCGCCCGCGCCTATCTGCGGGAGGAGGACGCCGCTAATGCACGGGAGATGCTGCTCGATCAGTTCCGGCGGGAAAGCGCCGCAGCCTGCCCGAACGAAAAAGAACTGTGCGACATTCTCATCGATCTGTGCTATCAGGATAGCCGGTCGAAACAATTCGTCTGGGATCTGTGTGGACATACCATCTTTCAAAACTTGCTGGAGAAAAACGGCGGCGTAATCCGCTATCCCGTCCCGGATGAAACGGGCGATCTCTATTATCACGGGCAGCGATTTTCCCTCAAGAAACAGGAGCTTGCAAGCAGAAATGGAAAGGATGATGGACAATGGAAATAATCCTCAATGAACGCACGTTTGCGCAGCGGGCAATCGCCACCGGAAGCATCGGCAAAAAGCCGGCACAGACGCTGGGATGCATCGCTAAATACCTCTGTCACGAGGGCTATGAAAAGCCGCAGATCGAAGGTACGCTTCATCAGTTAATGCAGGAACATTATGCGGATTACAACGCCGTTGAGTGGGATGGGCTGATCAGCCGCCTTTCCGCGCATGCGGACGCCCGCCCCCTTTTGCAGGCCGATACGGTCACCGTTACCCAGTCGGAGCTTTCCACGATCAAAGCGCTCGGGAGCAGTCCGCTCGAACGGCTGAGCTTTACGCTCCTTTGCCTAGCCAAATACGCCTTGCTTTTTAATCCGGCGAATGGGGGCTGGGTCACGCAAAAATGGAGCGTCCTCTTCCGCATGGCCCATGTGCAGGCTGGAAAGGAAAAGCAGGCTTCCATGCTGCACAGACTGCGCGAAAAGGAGCTGATCGAATTCAGCCGGAGTGTGGATAATCTGCACATCCGCGTTTTATTCCTCCGCCCGGATTCGGAGCCCGCCTGCAAACTGGATGATTTTCGAGAGCCCGGCCTATATTATCTCTCCCTGCAGGGGGAACGGTTGATCCACTGCGCCTGCTGTGGCAAGCTCCTGCGCCCCAAAACCAACAATCAAAAATACTGTCCGGGCTGCCGGGCGGAGATGAATCTGAAAAAGACGCTCGCCCGCTATCACAGCGCCGCCGGTTTTTGATTCAGAGCGCATCGGAACAGGCCCCGGAACCCGCACAACTGCAGGGTTTTCCGGGGCCTGATCTTATTTTGATACAAATTCTATTGTGGTAGGAGGAAGAGCGCAAATCACACTTCCTTCTCCAAATCGCTTTCTCCATTCTTAATAAAAGGCGGTGAATACTCTTTGATTCTCACTCAACGCACCCAATATAAACAAAAAATCATCGACCGGCTGCTTTCCTCCCCCGCCGTTGTAGAGGCCCTGACAAAGGACGGCGAACCCGCCGCTCCAGAATCGGCGAGACAACATATCTTCCCATACCGTTTTATCCAGTTCCCCACACAGGCACCCGACTGCTGCATCAGTGTCGATGTTGTAACAGCAAAAAGCGGGACAGCGAGCATCCGCACGAGCCAGATCTTCGTCTGGATCTGCTGCCATAAGGGTCTCTTTTCCGGTGATGCCTATGAGACGCGCGCGGACAGGCTGGCAGCGGAAACAGACCGTCTCTTAAGCGGCAGCACGGATTTCGGCATCGGCCGTTTGCAGTGGGAGGGCATGCAGCTCTATGAGCCAACGCCGGAATATTACGGCTATGTTCTGCAATATTCCGCCTCCGATTTCAGCCGTGGGAGGGGCGGAAAATGACGCGGCTTCATGAGCTCGACCTGTTAAGCCCTGAGCCGTTTCCGCTCGCCCGCGCCGGCCATATATGCGCTCCTACCCTGCGGCAGATTGCATCCATCGGCTATGACACCTACAACGCTTATCTTTCCCTGCTTTCGCTTCGGCGGGATCAGCTTGCCAATTCCTCCGGCCTGCCCCTTACCGCCGGGGATTCCCCCTTTGTGTTGATAACCACGAACCCGGAGCTGTGCGCGCTTTTCTCCACCGCCTTTTCTTTTTTCATGACAGAAGAGGTAGTTTTCTCCGAGCAGCACGGGATATTTCTCTGCATGGATGCGGGAGCGCCGGTTGGCACCATCGAAGCCTCCAACTACGAGGATGTCTGCTGCTGTATCCTGCAGCGAAATCATGTAGACAGCGCTCCGCCATCCGGCAAACAGTTTCACAACGAAAAAGCGCGGGAGATCTATGAGAAGCTTCAGCGCGCTAAAGAAAAGGCGCCAAAGGCGCAGCGGGAAAAGCAGGCGGATACGAGCCTTCCAAACCTGATCTCCGCCCTGTGCGTCCAGCACAATAGCATCAATATGATAAATGTCTGGGACCTGACGGTCTATCAGCTCTATGACCAGTTTTTACGGCAGAGCTATCTCAATCAGGTCCAGATCCATGCGATGAACTATGCAAGCTGGGGCGGCGAATTCGACCCCAACGATTGGTACAAAAAGCTGTAAAAATTCAGCCACCTATCACGGCTCTTTCAGCCGTTTAGGATAAATATGAAATTTATGGAGGTAACACAACATGAGCACCCATGTAAACCCGAACATGTCCAACCGCGAGGTCGCGGACTTTACCCTGGTTGATTTCAAAACAAAGAAGCCCTGGCTCAACGTCGACTTTGCCAACGTCACCACAACAGAAATGGCGGCAACCCGCGTGTTGGCCAAGGGCGGCCGTGGTGCAGCACCCCGCGTTCCCTTTGACGGCGAGCGCACCTGCACGATGAAGGTCGACACCCAGATCACGCCCATGAAGCTCTTCGCCATGCTTGCGGGCACGGATATCCTCACGAGCGGCAAGGTCTTCACACGCGAGCGTCTGGCGCTGGCGGCGGGCAAGCTGACGCTCTCCGAGACGCCTGTAAACGATTCCGTGACAGTATTCAAGGCGGACGACGACTGCGGCGCCGCCGTCTCCGCAACGGTTTCGGAGAAGACCGCTACCATTGAGGGCGGCACAAACGGGGACGAATATATCGTCTACTACATGGCCAACAAGGAGCAGGGCGTCCAGATCGTCAAATTCAAGAGCGACGCCTTCCCGAAGGCCTATACCGCTTACGGCGAAACGCTCTACAAGACGGAAGCCGACGAGCTGCTGCCGATGAAGCTTGTCATCCACAAGGCCGTGCCGCAGGCTGCGTTTAGCCTGGCGCTGAGCAACACCGGCGATCCGAGCACGCTGTCCATGACCTTCGACCTCTTCGCGGTGGACGGCAACGATTTCCTCGATATGCAGCTCATCGAGGGTTAATTTTCAACTCGACATCTTCTTACTTTTCTTCATTTTTCCTTTCTCCTCCAAGCGTTCCGGGGCGGCTGTCCGCCCCGGAACCATAGTCTCGTCACTTTCGGCACGACACCATAACGGCGCTCTCGTTACAATTTATGGAAAGGATTTTTAGCATGGATGAAATGATACTAAAGACACAAGAATGGCTAAACAAGACCTATAAAGGCCGACACGGATATATTGAGATTAACTTGGATGATGATTCCATCAAGGGAAAAACCGGATGGACAACGATTTATGCACTCACTCGCGCTTTCCAGATTGAGCTTGGCATCCCGGAACCCGCCAGCAATTTTGGGCCCAGCACGAGTGCAAAATTTAAGGAAAAATACCCCAGCGGCATTTCTCCGGCAGGACCTAACGAAACAGACGAAGTCTATGGTATTATTCAAGGCGCCCTATGGTGCAAGGGGTATACGACAGGACATTACGCGGGCGCACTCGGCAGCTTGGATACCCATTTCGACGATAGCGTGGCTGACGCAATCAGGAAGTTGAAATCGGATGCCGGGCTTTTTAACCCCAATGGCGTGATCACACTGAACGTCATGAAAGCGCTGCTTTCCATGGACTATTTTGTTATCGGGAAGGGAACTGGAGGAGATAACGGAATTCGAATCATTCAGCAGGAGCTGAACAGAGAATATGAAGATTACATTGGATTGATGCCCTGCGACGGCATATATGGGAGGAATACCAACAAGGCCCTGATCTATGCGCTGCAGGCCGAGGAAGGACTCGCTATCGGTGTGGCCAACGGTAATTTCGGCCCTACCACGCAATCCAAATGCCCTACTCTCCCCGGCGGCGGATTGACAATTGATCAGGAATACCGCTTTACAAGAATCCTGCAGCACAGCCTCTATTGCAATGGTTTCAGTAAATTTGGGGCAAGCGGCAATTATGATGCGGAAACAAGACAAGATGTGGAGAAATTTCAGGCGCACTATGCGCTCACCGTAACCGGAATCTGCGACCTTGGCACCTGGATGTCCCTGCTGACGAGTCGCGGAGACCCTTCCAGGCCGGCGAAGGCGTGCGATTGCGCCACCATATTGACTCCCGCCAAAGCCACCACCCTGAAAAATGCAGGATATGAAGTAGTGGGGCGCTATCTGACCGGAACCATCGGAGCCGGAATCAGCAAAGCATTGACCGATGCGGAGATCGATATCATTTTCGAGGCCGGGCTGCGCTTTTTCCCAATCTATCAGACTTCGGCCCGCTCCGAATCCTATTTCACATCAAAGCAGGGCAACAAAGATGCAATGACGGCAATTCAGGCAGCATATAACCTCCAGATTCCGGAAAATACGATCCTCTATTTTGCGGTCGACTTCGACGCGATGGACTATCAGATTACAAACAGCATTATTCCATATTTTAAATCTGTTTACAATACTGTCAGTACTAGCGAAATTCGAAAATACAGGGTCGGTATCTACGGCGCGAGAAACATCTGCACAAGAGTTTGCAAACAAGGCTATGCCATGAGCAGCTTTGTCGGTGATATGTCCACTGGGTTCAGCGGCAATCTGGGCTTCACGATTCCTGATAACTGGGCATTCGATCAGTTTGACACGGTCAAAATTGGAAGCGGGGACGGTCAGATCGAGATCGATAAGGACGGCTATTCCGGCAGAGACAAAGGCGTATCCACCAAGCAGGCTTCGCCCCCATTCCACTATGAATATGGCGCCGTCGAGAATCCGGAAACGGGTGAAATTTATCCCATCCAGTTTTATAAAAACTTTGAAACGGTCACTGAACCTGCCTATGAAGAGGAAATCAACGAGGAGGAAAACAAGCCGACCCATCTGGGCAAGGCCTCTTTTGATCTGGCGAAATTTATTGCCGGTCTGGCCTTTGACGACAGCCTAATCGAATCCAACCATCCTGTGGTCAGCGGCGTGTCGGGCATCCTCATCGGTGGCATCACTTCCTTCAATGGATCTTGGGATGCACTGTATCTGGATGTGCATTATTACAAAGCGCCTACCGGGCAGAAGAAAGCGATGGTCTGCTGCGGAGAATCCTCGTACTGTAAGCTGTTCGACGAATGGGAGTATGGTTACCCAAAATCGCTAAAGTCGATGCACGAAACGCATTCTGGTAGCCCTATTTTTGGATGGGAAGATGCCGTAGATGACATGGTCAAGGCACAATATGCCAAGTTTAAAGGCATTACGCCTAACGATGATTATCAATACGACCTGTGGTACACCTTTAACGAAAAACGCAAGGGCGATAAATACGTCTCCTATATCTTCCTGGGTGATGATGGAAATATGTATGAATACGCAAAAATCCACCCCGGCGAGAAAATCGAAATTGTAGTAACCAAGGGATTACTTTACGAAGAAGTAGATCGATTGGATATCCTCCCCTTCCTCAGTCCCATCAGCAAGCTTCCGGAGGACAAGGCGCAGTTGTTTACGATTCTGGCACAGTAAAACGCCTCATTATTTGCGCAAGAAAGGAGCAGGTTCCGATCAGCCGGAGCCTGCTCCTGCACGCTTTATTTCTCTTGCGATGTATCACTCTGCGTCTGAAAATGCTCCGTCACCTTCAGAGAATCCGCAACCCACGGCACGATATCGCCGGAGGAAAGTTCATTAGAATCTTTGGAAGCGCCGGTAATCACATAAGGGATATCCTCCCGATAGCACAAAATCTCATGAAAGGTTTTATTTTGATAGGTATAGGAATACTGCACTTCCGCGATAGTTCCATAAGTACCTCTGTAATATTGATATTGAAAATTCTCTGCCTTCATATGGGTAAATTCCTGTAATGAATTTATATGCTGCTCATACGCTTCTGTCTTCCCCTGAAATAAATCGTCAATTCTCTTCTCATCTTCTTCGGAAAAGAGCCAGCCAGTATGACGATAGTTGGATATTACCAAACGGAGGGAGGGGTCATCCTCCCCAACATATTCTTTTATATTGCCCGCGGCAACGGCATAGTAATCCTGAGAATCTGTTATCCAACCCGAAGGCAGGCTAAATTCAAACGTAATCAGGTCATTTCGGCTGTTCTGCGTCACTGTTTCCAGCGGTACGGGGCTATCCCCCAGCGCCTTTTTCGAGCATCCGGCAAAACTGAGGCATATAAGCAGGCAGCACAATGCACCGCTGGCAATTCGTTTCAACATCGACATATTTCGTCCCCTCCCCCTTATTACAGTATTAAAAATTTCATTCACTGCTCCTGCGATGTATCACTCTGCGTCTGAAAATGCTCCGTCACCTTCAGGGAATCCGCAACCCACGGCACGATATCGCCGGAGGAAAGCTCGTTCGAATCCTTAAAAGCACCAGTAACCATATACGGGATATCCTCCCGGTAGCAACGAATTTCATGGAAGGGCTCCCCTTGATAGGTATAGGTATACTGCACCTCAGCGATTGTACCATAAGTACCCTTGTAATATTGAAATTGAAAATGATCTACTTTCGTATTCGTTTTTTCCATTAACTTGTTGATATGCTGTTCATACGCTTCTGTTTTTCCTTGAAATAAATCGTCCATCCGTTTTTCGTCCTCTTCGGAAAAAGACCAACCTACACGACGATAGTTGGAAATGCCCAAGCGGAGAGCAGGTTCCTCCTCCCCGGCATATTTTTTTATATTAACTGCCTCAATCGCATAATCGTACGGTGAGCCTGATACCCATCCCGACGGTAAGCCAAACTCAAATGTAACACGATTTCCTTGGTCGTTCTGTGTCACTGTTTCTAGCGGTACGGGGCTATCCCCCAGCGTCTTTTTCGAGCATCCGGCAAAACTGAGGCATAAGAGCAGGCAACACAATGCACCGCTGGCGATTCGCTTCATCATAGTCATCTTCTAAAACCTCTGAAATTCCTATTTGCTATAAATCTATTCCAAATACATCCAGACTGATAAATTTATATAAATTATACCACAATACACCTTGGAGTCAACCGAACATATACTCTATGAACCCACCCCCATTTCATCACTTTCCAAAAGCCCTCTTTTCACGGCCGGAGGCCTAATCTGCCGGCCGTGAAAAGGGCGCTTTTATTTTTACAACGCGTCCCGTGCTCTTTCTTCCCTACTATCTTTCTCTTCTCAACATAAAACCAATCGTAAAGGAGACGATGACCATGCGAAAAAAATTGACCCATGCGCAGATGAAAAAGCTATCTGCGCTGCGTCCCGCCGGAACTGTCAGCATTTCCTACCGCTGCGGTGAGGATGAAATTCCGGTTCTGCTCAAAACCACGCTGAATCTTACCGATACCTCTGCATTTATCGACCGCGTCACACTGGGCTCCTTCACCCCGGACGGCGACTATATTCCTGAATATCAGGAGTTGATGATGTTCGGCGCAATCCTGCAATTTTTGAGCAATGTTCCCCTACCGGAGCTGCGCGACCCGGAAACCGGGCGAAAGCTGCTCGATCTGGCGAAATTGCATGAGATGATGGATTCCATGGATCTGCTCACCCGCATCCGCGCCATGTACAATTCCAAAAAGGAAGATGAGCGAAGGCTCTGGAAGCTCTTTGACCGGCTGGAATGCATGGTGCTCGAAAAGCTCGAATTCCGCAGGCAGCAGGCAGCGGGGAAGACAAAGCTCGACGAGCTGTTTGAAAGCGCAACCCGTCTGCTGGATCAGTGGGAGGGCGCGTTTGATGGCATTGATGTGCATGCCTTCGCACAGAAGCTTTCCCAGCTGGAAACACTCGATGAGAAAAAGCTCGTTGCCGCCGTTTTGGACCGCTCCGTCCAACCCATTCACACTGTCCTTCAAGAGGAGCGAGCCGAGGAAAATCTACAATGAGTAAAAACCGGCCGATTTTAAAAAAGGATGTGATCCTGATTGAGTAACGATATGGCAAAGATCGTCCTACAGGCCGATCTTTCCAAAAGCGCCGATACCATCGCAAAACAGCTCCCCAGGCTCTCTGACGAAGTGGCACGGCGCGGCAAGCTAAAAATTCAGGCCGTGATCGACCCGGTGTCGATCCGGGAACAGGCGCTCAGCGCCATGCAGCGGGTTCAAAGCCTGCTTGCCGGAAATGCACTCTCGCTTTCTGTCTCTCTGGATACGGAGAAAATCGTTTTGACCGACCAGCTTGCGGTCTGGATGCAGAAAAACACGGCCCAAGCGCAGCGCTTCCAATCGCAGCTCGACCGGCTGCGGGAGAGCCTCGACGGCCTGTCCGGCGTACGGGGTCTTTCCTCCCTGGGCGGGAAGCTCGCCGCTGGTGTCTCCGGCAGCAGCAATGCAGGTAACAAAGCGTTTGCCTGTGCCGCATAGCAATATGCGGCAAAGAAAGCAGCTATATCGGTCAAAGGCCAGCAGTGGTTCAGACCGAGGAAAGGCCGGCGGCGGCAACGCCCCCGGAATCCGTAGAGACTGTAATGGCCGCAGTGGCAACATTGAGGCCTTCGCTGCTCCCCTCCCCTTTTGCCAGCCGGGAGGGTGAAGATCCAGTCCGTACTCGCACCATAACCAAACGAAATGCGAGAGGCAGGCCGAAAGACCTGTCCGCCATGATGAGTTTGGCGGATAGTCTCTATGTGAGAGAAGAGACCGTCCGCCCAAAAGCATTCCATTGACCGCTTTACCGCCGAAAATCATCTACCACACAGCGGAAGTGCCGCAGTGACAGCTCATTCCGATTCATCTTTTCAGAAAGCTGGCGAACCTCCGCTTCATTTTCGGAAATCCTGCAGATACGATCCAGCACCTTATCCTCCTCCGGGCAGACAGCCTCGATTCCAAACATTACCTCTTCCTCAATATCCTCATAGCACACAACCATCCGAACAACGCGATAATTTACCGTTTTCATGTTTCCTGTTCTCCTTTCTTATTTTCATGGGCCACGCGTCCAATAATAAACCATTTCTGTGTCAGATTTCAACACATTTCCATCATCAATTCCAAGTTCTGTAAGTACGTACAATTAAGTCTGTATTTTTTTGTTGAAATCGTGTATAAAAATTACCTTTTTTGAAAAAATCAAGCTCTAATAGTTCTTGTTTTTTAGAAATCACACATATGACATATCATTAATTATTTCTTATATTAAACTATAGAAAGATATCCTTAACTTGAAAATTCACGAAAAATAATTTCTTATATAGCATATAATATGCATAATAATCGCATATAAATTACGATAAAAATAATCCTAACTACAATGAAATTTGACGATTTTTTTCTAATCCGGATAAAAAATATAAGGAATGATAAATCGAAAAACCTCTTATTTTGTATTCAATATTTTTGGACTTTAATATCCAATATTTTATTTTTATAAATCATATTAGAAAATATATGATATGCAGAATCTCAGTAAAAAATATGCATTTCCTTGTTTGTTTGATATCCATATTTATCCATAGCTTAATTAAAAGATATTTCCTTTTACTAAATCAGGTGGATAAAAAGATGTGTTGAATTTCGGCGCAAGATTGAAAAAAACAGCCAAAAAGGCCCCGGCGAATTCCGCCGAGGCCTAAGATAAAGATGTTCGCTATGATGCACAGTCCTGTATTACTATATGTATAAATTATAAATCTTACCACCGATAGCCGCAGTTATTGCATTGAAAGGTCTTGCCCGCGTTGCCGTCCGTCACGCCGAAGCCGCCGAACATGGTGATCATGCCGACGCCGCTCAGGCGAGAGAGGTTCGTGCTGCCGCAGGTCGGGCATTTCGGGAGGTTGTCGAGCGGATTCAGCCCGGCTTTGTTGCGCTCGGCCCACTCGCGGTCTTCTTGCTCACGAGCCTCATACTTTTCTTTATCGAAGAGCGGATTATTGTAGAAGTATTCTTCTCGGACAGTTTCTGAAAGGCGCCTTAAAAGTCTCCTCTGCTCTTGTCTATCTTCAGACCTTTGCCAAAAAGACTTCCGGTCCTTCCCAGTTTCCTTCAGTTCTGATCCACAGAAACGACATTTTTGTCCCATATGTAATGCAGATAATTTCTCATCATAAGTAACATAACCACACACTGGACAAAAATATACCTCATTCATTTTTATTCCACCTTTCTCAAAGTTGGTATGATATCTCTCTCACCCTGTTTTCAGCCTCTCACCTGAGATCAGGAATATTATACCAACTCCATAAGCAACTGTCAAAAACATTACCACTCATCATGGTCACAAAAGTAACAGAAAGAAGCTTAATCTTTTAGGCGGCGTGACAGATGTCGCCAAACAATCCCTTATGGCTGCTGGCAGCGGCCTGCTCAAAGCAAAAGGTATAGACTCCAGTACAACACCCGGTTCGGTTATTGCAGCGCCGGAACTCAGTAATAATTTGGATCGAGATAGAGACGCGCTAATTGACTTTAATCAAGCGCTCCTAGATGGCTCTACACCCGCTGAAGCCTACGCCGACAACCTGACCAATGTCTCCAGAGCCGCGCAAGACTTCGCCCGTCAGAGCAACGGCCTGCCCGTTGACATCGACAAATACGCCAACGCCCAGACCGCCGCCAGCATGGCGACGAAGGTCTCCACCGGCTCGATGATCGCCCAGTCCGTCGCCTCCGCCGCCCTCTCCGGCGCGATCAGCATGGGCGTGACCCTCGCCGTCAACGGCCTTGTCATGGGCCTTGACTACCTCGCCCACGCCCACGAGCGCGCCGTGGAGGCCGTTGACAACGCAAACCAAGCCTATGCGGAAAATGAAACCGAGCTCAACAGCGCAAGCTCCAGCCTCGCGCAGGTGGAAGAGCGGCTCAACGCGCTCAACAGCATCCAAAACCCCTCCCTTGCGGACAAGGAGGAAACCGCTGAGCTTGAGCGCCAGAAAGAAGAGCTCACCGCACAGGTCGCCCTGCTGAAGGAAAAGGGCGAGGCCCTCAAAGCAGAGCAGGCCGAGAGCGGCGGAAAGCTCATGGAAAACATGGAGTCCCAAGGGCTCGATTCCTCCTATTCCAAGGAGGGCGGCAAGATGCCCTGGTGGGAAAAGATCGGCGCTAGTATGGCGCAGGGGCAGGCGATGCAGTCCGCCTCTAACATGATGATGTTCGACCCGGACGCCGCCCAGCAGCAGATGGACATGATGGAGGACATGAGCATGTCCGCCAAGGAATATGCAGAGTATTGGACCGACAGCCTATCCACCGACGGGCTGGACCGGCAGTCCGAAGCCTTCCAAACAGTCCGAGAAAACCTGCTGAATATCTCCGAGGAATACCAGAAGGTAGCAGAAAGCTCCAACGGCGCGGTTGGCGACGAGGCCCGCGAAAAGGTCAATCAGATCGCCTATGCGCTGGGAGACGCGGAAACGCGCGCCGACATGTTCAACGGCAAGCTCGGCGACAGCAATGCAAAGGATAAGCTGCTCGATATGGCGGCCAGCGGAGAACTGACGGCGGAAAACCTTGCCCAGATTGCGGGCGACGACCTTGCCAACCAGCTCAATTCTGTTTCCGGCTCCGCGCAGGCAACGGCAACACAGCTAACAACCATGGCGCAGACCGGCGAACAGGCCAGGACGGCAGCGGAAAACCTGCGCAACGCAACCTCTTCCCTCGCAGACGCCAATCAGAAAATCGCGGATATCGAGGGTGCGGTCAACTCCCAACGCACTCTGAATGCCAATGAGGTAAACGACCTTTGCGCCAAATACCCAGAGCTTCAGCAATACATCATAGCAACAGCCGACGGCTTCAAGGTAGAAGAGGGCGCGATGAGCCTGCTCAGCGGCGTAACGAACCAATTCAGCACGGGGTATATCCAGGCGCAGATCAAAATGAGCGAAGCCGCCCTTGCGGAAACACAGAACCGCATCAACCTCATGCAGCAGGAAGCCGGCATCATGGGGCAGCTCGATTATGCAACCGTAGCCGCGAAGACGGACAAGTCTGTCATGACAGAAGAGCAATTTCGAAGCGGCAATAGCAGCAGGGGTTATGAAAGCTATGACCAATACCTTGCCAGCTTCCTCGACGACGATCTGGCCGCCAGCTATGCACAAAGCGCAAGGCTGCAAAAGGAAATTGAAAACGCCAAGAAAAATCTGAAGCTGAAGCAGGATTACGAAAAACGCGCAGCTGCCGCATCTAAAAAGAGCCGGTCGAAATCCTCCTCTTCCGGCTCGACCGTTTATAAAAATGACGCGCTCGACAATGAGCTCAAGCGCATCGAGCACCTCAAAGCCCTCGGCAAATATGAGGACAATGAGCTCGGTTACATCAAGGCCCTTGAAAATGCCAAATCCAAGCTGACGAAAAAGGAATCCGAGCGCTGGCAGCTTGAGGAAAAAATCTATGCCGCCAGACAAGCTTATGAACAAAAGCAGCTCTCCAACGCTCTGGAAGAAATCTCCCACAAGGAGGCCATGGGCGAATATGAAGACAATGAGCTGCAAAAGATCAAGGATTTAAGAAACGTCTACAACAAATACGCCAAGGATGAAAAAGACCGCCGCAGCCTGCAGGAAAAAATCTACGCCGCTGAGGAAGCCTATAACAAAAAGAAGCTCGACGATTATCTCGACGAAATCTCCTACAAGGAGGCCATGGGCAAGTACGACGACGATCAGGCCCAGAAGATCGCCGACCTGACCTACGCCTATAACCACCTGGCGAAGAAAAAGGAAGACCTGCGCAATCTGGAAAAGCAAATCCATCAGGAGACGGAGGCCTACCAGAAGGCCGAGGCGGACAAGGCCAAGGACGCAGCTGACGCGATTGAAGACATCGTCGACATGCGCATGAAATACATCCGCAAGGAGCAGGAGCTCAAAAAGAAGGCGCTTGAAGACGAGCTCGACGGCTACCAAAAGCTCTACGATGCGCAGTCGAAGGCCCTCGACAAGCAGAAGGAGGCCGACGATTACGCGAAGACCGCCGCCAAAAAGCGCAAGGCCATCGCGGACATTGAAACGCGCTTAAACGAGCTCTCCGCCGATACGAGCGCCGCCTCCCAGCGCGAGCAGGCCGAGCTGCGCGCCGAGCTTGCCGAAAAGCAGGAGGAGCTCGAGGAATACGAAAACGAGCAGTCCATCCAGAAGCAGAAGGAAAAGCTCGATGAGGAATATGCGCTGCTGGAAGAGCAGAACAACGCGAAGATCGAGAAGATCGACGAATTCCTCGATAACGAAGGCGCGGTGCGCGACGCCGCCATGGCGGACATCATGACCCGCAGCAATACGGTATATACCGAGCTGCTGGAGTGGAATAAGAAATACGGCGACGGCATCGATAAAACCGTTACCGACGCATGGAAGGCCGCCACCGAAGCGCTCCAGCAATACGGCTCGCAGGCAAACGCCCTGAAAATCGCCGAGCATCCGGACGATATCAAGGTACCGGTCAAAACGCCCAGCGCATCCGTTCAGCAGAAGCCCGCCTCCGGCGGCTCTTCCTCCGCCAGCGCCAACAAAGCCCCGGTCAGGGGCGGGCGCGTGAGCGTGACCGTAAAGGACGCGGCGGCCTACGCCTCCTCAACGGGCAAGCGCGTCGGCTCCTGGAGCACGATGGCCAAAAACGCGGGCGTGGGCTGGAATCAGAAGCTCTACGTCACCAACATCGCCAACGGCAAGGTCGCCATCGGCACCACCGCCAAAATTGGAAATACCATCGCCTGGGTGGATAAAAAGAACGTCAAGGGCTACCGCACCGGCTCCAGCTTTATCCCCTATGACCAGCTCGCCCTCGTCGATGAGGCGGGGCCGGAGCTCATCATCCGCAATCCCGTGCAGGGGCGGCTGACGCACCTCTCGCGCGGTGACGGCGTATTAAACAGCACGCTCACCGAGCGGATTATGGCGCTCGCGGGCAACCCCACGGCCTTCCTCTCCCAGCGCATGGCGAAGCTCACCTCCGCCTTTCAAACCGGGATGTCCACAGGCGCCGCGCCCAGCATCCAAATCGATTCCAAGGTGATTGTGGAGGGCAATGCGGATAGGGAAACGGTCAAGGCACTCGAAAAAGCGGAAAACCGCATCGCGGAGAAGGTGTTTTCCCAGGCAAATAAAAAATACCTGCGCAGCGGGCATACGATCAATCCAAAGCATTTGGGATAGCAGACTTCAGATTTTAGACTTCAGACAACAGAGATCGAAACAGGCCCCGGTGCATAATGCCCCGGGGCCTGCACAGCAAGGAGGCTTTTTATGCATCTCTCCGGAAATTATTTCAATTATAACCATCAGCCCTCGGCAATGTGGGGGCTGTTTTTTGCGCAGGTCGAGCTCTCTCCCGACCGGCGCAGGACGGGCGGCCCGGAATATACGACGCAGTATAATCAGATTTCACACCGCCATTTTCTGCAGCAGGATAAATGGGAAGAACCGCTCACCTTTGAAGCGGAAATCGTATCCGACCGCGTGCTGTCGGATGAGGAGGTTGGCGACATTTACGCCTGGCTCTTCCACGAAAAAGCATACCGGAGGCTTGAGCCGCTCTCCGACGAATACGATGGCATTTATCTCAACTGCGTCTTCCATGCCGTGGAGGAAATCGAAGGCGGCGTGGGCGGCAAATACGGCACCGTCGGCTTTAAGGCGACCGTCCTATGCGATGCGCCCTGGGGATGGGAGGATGGGGAAACCATCTATGAGGCGGCGGACATCGGCACGCAGATGGCCTTTCAGAATCCTTCGATTTACAAAGGCTATCTCTATCCCACAATCCTTCTCCAGACCGGGACGAGGGGCGGCGATATCCTGCTCCAGAATATCACGGATCAAAACCGTGAAACACGCTTCCGGAGCGTAAACGCCACGCCGCACACGATCACGCTCCTGCCGGAGACGCTTGAGGTGCGCTCATCCCTCTCGACCGAACCGCTTTACAACCAGTTTAATAAAAACTTTTTCCGCCTGCTCCCGGGGCTCAACCGCTTTGCCGTGACCGGGGACGTACAGAAGCTCACATTTCAATACAGGATTGCGAGGTTGATATAATTGCTTGCACAATTTGATTCCTTCGGGAATTTTGAGATCCCGCAGATCACGCTCTGCAACCCGGACGGCCGCGCGCTCGGCATTCTCTCCAACCTTTCGGACCGGAAGATGAACATCCGCTTCAACGATCTGTCCGACCTCTCCTTCACCATCCGCCGCGGCACAGAGGACTGCCGCTGCCCTGTCTATGAGCAGGTGGAGCCCTTCCGCTATCTGCTGCTCGAGGACATCGGCTATTTCATCATCACCGACGTTTCTGAATCTGAGGAAGGCGGCGAGGCATACAAGACGGTGGAGGCCTCCTCCTGCGAATACGAGCTGAATCACATTCAGCTGGATTATTATGAAGGAACTTACGGATTTTACAGCTCCGCGCCCCAGGAGAAAACAGACTCCCTGATGACGCTCATCATGGAGAAGCTTCCCTCCTGGCGGCTGGATACCGGCAGCATTCCCAGCGATGTTGCCGCGCGCTTTCGCACCTTCGACACAACCGACCAGACCGTATATTCCTTCTTCATGACCGAGATGGAGGAAGCGTACGAATGCCTGTTTGAATTCGACATTATGGAGCGCATCATCCGGGTTTACGACCGCTACCAGTATGACAACCGCACGGACATCTGCCTCTCCACAGAGGACGTACTCAAGGGCCTCACCCTGCGCACCAAATCTGACGAGATCAAAACCGCTCTGACCGTCAAGGGCGGCAACGGGCTCGATATCCTCAGCGTTAATCCGCTGGGGACGAATATGATCTACAATTTCAGCTATTATGCAACACCCGACTGGATGGACGATGCGCTGATTGCCAAGGTGCAGAAATGGCAGGCCGACGTTGCCGCCTTCGCAGAGGAAGAGACCGGCGTTTTCCCGCAGAAACGCGCGCAGATCAATGCAATTCAATCGCGCAAAGCCGACAAGGAAGGGGAAATCACCCGCCTGAAGCAGGATCTCACCAACCTACAGACTCAGCAGTCCGCCATCATCAGCGAGCCTGCGGAGCAGGCCCAGAAGAATGCGAACCTTGCCTCGGTCCGCACAAAAATCAACGCGGCGAAATCCGCGCTAAATAGCGCCGAAAGCGCGCTTGTCTCAATTGAGGCGGAGCTCAAGGCGGCGAATGCCGGGCTCAAAGCGCTGCAGGATCAGATTGCCCTGAACGCGGTCTTTACGCCGGCCGAGATGGAGGTGCTCTCCCGCTTCATCCAGCAGGGGGCGTACACAGAGGAAAACATCACCCGGCAGGACAACATGAGCTATGAGGAAGTACAGGCACAGGCGCTGGAGCTCTACAAAAAGGCGCAAAGCCTGCTGAACACCATCTCCACCCCGCGCTATGAATATTCTGTAGAGACCGGCAGCTTCATTTTCCAGAAGGAGTTCGCCCATCTGACCAATCAGCTCCATTCCGGCTGCCTGATCGATATCCGGCTGGCTGAAGATGATATTGCAAGCCTCCTGCTGCTCGAAATGGCGGTGGATTACGATGGGAAAGGGCTCTCGCTTACCTTCGGCAACCGCTATAAGCTCAGCGACCCCAGCGCGCTCTTCAACGATCTCGTCGGCGGCTCCGTAGCCAAAACGGCGAGCACGGTGGAATACCTGCGCAACACCTTCGACTTCAAGCAGCAGCGCGATGAGCTCAGCGAGCTGCAAAAGCTTAAGGATGAATCGATCAACCTGACGCACAATATGGTCGTCAACGCGGACAACCAGGTTATGGTCATCGACGCCTCCGGCATCAGCGGACGACGCGCGGTGGTGGACGCGGAATTCAACCCCACCGGGGAATTTGATCCGGAGGTTTTGAAGATCACGAATAATGCCATCGCCTTTTCGACGGACGATTTCCAGACGACGGAGACGGTGCTCGGCAAAAACCTGCTGCCTGACGGCGTGACCACACCAGACGGGAAGAATTATATGTATGGCCTGAATGCGAAGCTGCTCATGGGTGATTTGATCATCGGCGAAAATCTGAAGGTGAGCGGAGAGATCGAAGGGCGGCTCATCAACGCGAAGGGACTGACGGTGAATAACGGCGTGACGGACACGCTCAAGGTGGATGAAAACGGCGATGTGTCGCTCAACGTCAAGAGCCTGCGTATTACGGGGAATCAGGTGGCGACGCAGGGGGATATCAATAATCTGAAGATTGGTAGCCGAAACTATCTTTTGAATAGCGAGAAGACTTATACAAATCAATCCAGAGAATTTTTGCAGACACATGACCTTGCGCCCATTTTCGACACATACGGTATGGGGACATGGACACTTAGTTTTGATTTAAAATGCGCCAAAGCCCACTGGGTCAAAGTGTATTGTCAAAACGGGAGTGATTTCCGATATGACATCGGAGCCAACACAATTCAAGCTACGACATCTTTCAAAAGATATAGCGTTACATTTATCCCGTATGTGTATGCGTCAAACGTGCAAAAGTCCATGCTTGCTTTTTTTTCTGAGTACGACAGTGGTGCATTTGTAACTGTCAAAAATTTAAAACTTGAAAAAGGCACAAAAGCCACCGACTGGACGCCGGCGCCGGAAGACCGGGCATACCTCGTCAACACCCTCTCCCCTACACAGGCGGACGGGATGTGGCTGGGAAGCGATGGAAAGCTGAATATCACGGCGACACAGATCAAGGCGGGAAAATTGCAGTCGAAGGATGGAAGTTCGTATTTTGATCTGGAAAACGGTAAGATCGTGGGGAAGAATGCAGAAATAACGGGAAGTTTCACGGCATTATCGCCCAATTATAACACTTCCGAGGGATCGTCGGTCACTATGTCTGGATTTAGTCAATCGGAATCGAGCTTTAGTTGTGCAGGCTTACAATTTAGAAATGCTAAAGGCACTCAATATGGAGATATTTATGGCATGGATTTAGGAAGTTACGGTGCTGCAGTAGGCATGGAATGCAACGGCGCTCTTATCTCTGTAAATAAATACGGTACAGAGAGATTTGTAAATATACAGGGAGATTACGTATCCCTTAACGTGGGCAATTATTTATATCATACCGGTACAATACAATGTGGTTACGAAAAAATAACTCCATCGTACAATTCAAGTTTGGGGCTATATGTAGGCGACAAGACTGTATATTTTTCTCCTGCCTTCGCAAAGTCTCCTATTATTACAGTAACACCAGTCACAGGGGGACCGTATTCGTGTATTGCCTCAATCACGGATGTAACCGCAAACAGTTTTAAAATTCAGGTGCAACGCAAAAGCTCCGATGCTACCAGTGTGCATTGGATCGCCGTGGAGCCACGATAAGGAGTGATAAAATTGGCCTTTGTCAAAAACAATGTAGAAACCTGCTATGGATTTATCGTCCCAAACGCCTATCTGAAAGTCACCCGTGTAGAATACAAGCCTCATGAACGATCATGGGATTACGCCGTCTGTGTCTACGCGGACAAAGCTGCAGCAGCAGAGGGGAAGGTGATCTGCGATTATCACAACGATACTTTGCCGCTCAAAACAGGCGGCGAATTGCCTGACATTCTCCGCATGATTTACGAGGACATCAAGCTCAAAGCGCAGGATGCGGAAGCCCACCCCGAAATCGCAGAAAAATTCGCGGATTGTTCGGACGATGTGGACGAAGACCTTCCCTCCCCCTCCTACGCCGAACTCGCTGCCGCAACCAACATTCTGATGGGAGGAAATGAAACATGAGCATCATTGACGAGGCCCGCACGATGCGGGCGAAATATGTATCTCTCGCACAGAACGCCCCGGATGAGCTGCTTTCATCCGGGGAGTATTTATCGGTTTTCGACCTGTTGACCGGGGATGGAAGCCTGATCCCCGCGCGCAGCGTCCGCCGTTTTGAGGGGCAGCTCTATCGTGCGAATGTGGACTGCTGGGATCGGGCGGACAACTGGCCTGACACAGCCCCCACCCTCTGGACTGGGCTAACGCTCAACGAATGGCCCGAATGGGTGCAGCCCACCGGCGCGCATGATGCCTACAATATCGGCGACAAGGTCACCTATCACGGCAAGCGGTATATTTCGCAGATCGTCGGCAATACCACGGTCCCCGGCTCGGGCGCGCGCTGGTGGCAGGAGGTAACGGAATAAAATCATTACACAACGGAGGAAAACAGCATGCAGGACTATCTCGTCAAACGCAAAGCGGAGCTCCAGCAGGAATATAGCAATCTGACGCTTCAAAAATCCAATCTCAGCGGGCAGCTCAAAGCCTGCCGGGAACGCATGGCGCAGCTGCGCGGCGCATTCGCCGAGCTAGAGGCGCTCGCACAGATTCCAGCGGAATCCGGCAAATTGGAACAGCAGGCATAAAAGCAAACCGCCCCGGTACGTCTGGCGGACGTACCGGGATTTTTGAACAGATCTATCGTTTGAAAGAAACGGCCCCGTCCCGTTTCAAACGAAGCTTAAACGCTACGAAAGGGTGAATATCATTATGCGAACGCTTCATATCAATTTTACAAACAATACGGTTTCCTACCCGGATGGCGCGCTGGCCGGTCGCCGGGGCGAGCATTTGATGACCCAGCTCGTCATCAGCCTGCCGGAGGAGATGTGCATCCCGGAGATCGAATACTACCGGATCGCCTTCTGCCGCTATGGAAATGAGGAGCGGATCCTGACCAATCGGATCACGGATACTGCCAGCGGCGATCGCGCTTACCGTGAAGGCAATACGATCTATTGCAAGCTCTGGCACGATATCACGGATTCGCAAGGGCTCTTCTTCAATGTGGAGGGCTGTCAGGAAAAAGATGGCGAGGAAGTGCTGCTCTGCAAATCGCCGCGGGCGCGCCTCGGCTTTCAGGCCGCGGTATCTGGAGAGGAATCCTCTGCCGATACGCCCCTCTCCTCCCCGCGCGACGGCGTAAGCCCCACCGTCACCGTTTCCAGCAATACCGCTACGGAATACAAGCTTACGATCACCGATCAAAACGGCTCGATCACCACACCCAACCTGATGGGACCGAGAGGACCAGAAGGAGGCATAACTCTTACAAGATACACTTACCCCTTGGATTGGGACTATATGCGCATGACAGATCCTGCCGGGGGATTTTCGGGGCACAAGATGTGGGCGACCATTGGAGGGGACAGCCCTCCCCCAGCCGATCTATGGGATCGCGCCATTTCCATTCAGATATCTGCCATAGAGGGCTTCCTTATACTGACTGTTCCTGTCTTTGAGGTGACCATTCCAGGAGTAGAATCTCCTCCGTTTGGTTTTATATTTTACAGTACTGAAGACAAAACTCAAAGAGAAATTATGATGACCGGAGATGAGTTTTTAGAGCTTGCCGCTCATCAATACGAAACAGAAGGTCAAGAGGCTTTTAAAAATAATTGGAATTATGTCTTTCAATCATTGATTGTAATCGCAGCTGATGAAATAGGGGAGGGTTAAGATGCATGCATCAGGCCAACCACGCCCTCTTTGTGCCCACCGCATAAAGTGTTAAAAAATTTAACATCATGAAAGGAGATCATCTTTTGAACTGGGAACTTATTTTCAAAATCGTCATCACCGCCGGGCTCATCCTGCTTGGCGGACTTTCTCTTTATTGGAAGCAAAATACGAAGCTCCAGCAGCAGGCCGGGCAGCTCATCGGCGAAGCGGAAAAAGCATTTCAGGATACCACCAAAGCGGGTGGACAAAAATTCGAATGGGTCGTCGATGCTTTATATGGCATCCTGCCCGCGCCCGTACGTATCTTTTTCCCCCGGAGCGTAATCAGCTCCATCGTGCAGAACGCATTCGATGCGATTGAGCAGTACGCCAAAACACAGCTTGATCGGCTTCTTTCGGGCAAAACCGGTTCATCCGCGGAATAGACCGCCGACTCAGGAGGCGCATGTATGGACCCATTGGAATTATTGAAAACGGTCGGCGCGGCGGCCGGAAACCTTGTAACGATCTCAGGCTGCCTTGCCCTTTGTATCCGGCCCATTCGGGAAAGGCTGGCGCGTTTTATCCGGCGTGCCAGCCGAACGGATGAATCGGAAAAAAAGATCGCAGACATGTTTGCAATGCTTGAGCAGCACATTGAAGCAGACAAGGAAAAGATCGTCACCAATGAGCTGCTCAAAAGGGCTTCTACAGAGCTTTTGTACGACAGCCTCGACAAAATCTACCGTGACTATATCGGCGCGCCGGGGATCCCCCTGTCCGTGCGGCAAAGGCTTGTCAACCTCTATGCCGTCTATGCCGGACTCGGCGGCAACGGACATGGGGAAATCATGTACCGAGAGCTCCTGGAGTTGCCGATCATCACGGAAAACACATCACAGTAGCCGGCCTCTGGCCGGTCATTGGAAAGGAAGGATCATCAAAATGGCAGCTACCATCTATATCGCCGCCGGGCATGGCGGCTCAGATCCCGGCGCGTGCGCCGGAGCTTATATTGAAAAAGTATTAACGCTGAAAACCGCACTTGCCTGCA
>OKRX01000110.1_pt1 | contig 56440 bp, 34 predicted proteins | sample 1601241 | NCBI WGS metagenome assembly OKRX01 (sample SAMEA3541500, study PRJEB24748) | human gut metagenome | biome: human gut; feature: human-associated habitat; material: faeces | place: China | collected 2012
CCATGCCCGCCCCGGCTGTCAAAGATAAGTTTCCTGGGGGAGGAAATCAAATCTCGCTGTACTTGCGCAGGTAGGTCTTCCAGGAGAGGGCCCACTTGGCGGGATCGTCCATGCCGGACTCATCCACCTGGTGGGTCACGCTGCGGTGAGGCGCGGTGCGGATGATGTCGGGATTCTCATGAGCCTCGCGGAAGACGTATTTCAGCGTCTCAATGTACTCGTCGATGTCCTGCTTGGAGGGAGTCTCGGTGGGCTCCAGGGTCATGGGCTCCGGCAGATAGTAGGGGTGGTGAGAGGTCCAGTAGTGCATGCCGAAGTCCATCATGCGGCGCTGAATGTCGCCGGTGGAGATGCCGGTCTCCTTCTCCAGGTTCTCCAGGGAATAACGGGCCTGCTCCACACGCTGGTTGTTGCCGTCCTCGTAGTAGGCGGTGACATCGGGCAGCTCCATGAGCTTTTTGAACAGGTAGTTGTTGTTGAGCACTGCGGTCTTGGCCACCTGGTACAGGCCGTTGGCACCCAGGCTGCGGATCCAGCAGTAGGCCTTCAGCACGACCTGAGCCACACCGTACCAAGAGCGGACCTTGCCCACGCCGGAGGGATCGGCGCACACATCCCGGTTGAGGAAATAGCGCTGGCCGTCAAAGTCCACCAGGGGACCGGGCAGGAAGCGCTCCAGATCCTTGCGCACGCCGGTGGCGCCGCAGGCGGGACCGCCGCAGCCGTGGGGGGTAGAGAAGGTCTTGTGCAGGTTGAAGAAGCACATATCAAAGCCGGCGTCCCGGGCGCGGGTGACGCCCAGCAGGCCGTTGGCATTGGCCTGGTCGTAAGCGCACAGGCCGCCCTTGGAGTGGACGTAGTCCACAAATTCCTTCACGTGGCTGTTGTACACGCCGGTGTCCTCGGGGTTGGCCACGATATAACCGGCGGTGCGCTCGGTGACCGCCGCCTTCAGCTGCTCCAGATCGGGCAGACCGGTGATGGGGTCAGGCTGGAGGTAGACGATCTTGAAGCCGGCCACGGCCGGAGCGGCGGCGTCGGAGGGATGGGAGTAGATGGTGGTAATGATCTCGTCCCGGTCCTCTCCCTTATCCTTAAAGTAGGCGCGGATCAGGCTGGCCATGGTGAGGATACCCTGGGAGCCGCCGCCGGGCTGGAAGGTAAAGCGGTCCATGCCGGAGATCTCACACATATAGCGGTCGGTCTCATAGAAGATCTGCAGCAGACCCTGGACGGTGCTCTCGTCCTGGAGGGGATGGTAGTCCTCAATGAGGCGGGCCAGCTGGTCGTTGACCTTGGGGCTGTACTTCACGGTGCAGGTGCCCTGGCCGATCTCAATGTTCACATCGGCGCCCAGGGTCTGCTGGGCCAGACGGGCGTAGTGGCGCAGTACCCGGTTCTGTGCCATCTCCGGCAGATTGACCGGAGTGCTCCGGGCCATGCCGGCGGGGATGGAGGAAAAGCCGTCGCCTACCTCCTGGGCTACCTGAGCGCTGGCCTTGGGGACCAGGATGCCCCGCTCACCGGGGGTGCTCAGCTCATAGATAATGGGCTCGTCCCACTTTGCCTGGTGGAAGCCCACGCGAACCTTCTCCGAGCGGTCGATTCGTTTCATACTTCACCACTCCTCTCTCACAGGATCTCCGCCAGCGCGGAGGTCAGCTCGTCCAGATCCTCTTTGGTGTGGATCTCAGTCACACAGTAGAGGGCGGACTTCCCCAGGGCGGGGAACTGCTTGGACAGATCCTTGCCGCCGAAGATACCCTTATCCCGCAGGGCCTCGTTGATCTGGGCCACCGTCTTTCCGGTCTGGGTGAAGTCCACCACAAACTCCTTGAAGAAGGCGCCGCCCAGGGCGTTGGCCTTGACGCCGGGAATGCTGCTGAGCTTCTTGGCAGCGTAATGGGAATTTTGCAGAATGGTCTGGCCCACGTCCTTCATACCCTGAGGACCCATGGTAGCCAGATAGACACCGGCAGTGATGCCCCACAGGGCGGACTGAGTGCCGACGTACTCCTTGCCCCGCTCACGCAGGTGGCCGAAGGAGGTGCGGTCATAGGCCACGTCGCCAAAGCCGTACTCGCCGGGCTGGGAGGTGGGGGCCAGGCCGAAGAGACGGGAGGGGAACTCCATGACGAACTTCTCCTCGTCCCGGGTGGCCATAAAGCCGGACTGGCCGCCGCCGTAGTTCATGTGGATGCCCAGAGGCTGCAGGTCGCCGCAGACGATGTCCGCGCCGTAGGAGGGGGGAGCGGCCAGCACGCCCAGGGAGATGGGATCCACGCCCACCAGGCTCAGACCGCCGGCGGCGTGAACCAGGTCGGAGATCTGCTGGCCGTTGGGCTCGATGACGCCCAGGTAGCCGGGGTTCTCAAAGTAGACGCCGATGACCTGATCGTTGAGCTTGGCCTTCAGGTCCTCCAGGTCCATAGTGCCCTGGGAGGTGGCGGCGACGGGCTGGATGGTGATGCAGCTCTCGCCGTAGTTCTTCATAGCCTGAAGCTTGTCCGGGTCCATGTACTCCGGCACCAGCACCACGCTGCGGCCCGTGATGCGCTGGGCCATGCGCACGGTGGTGGCGGCGGCCTGGGCCCAGTCCATGGTGGGGACGTTGACCACGTCCATGTCCACCAGCTCAGCCACCATGCTCTCATACTCAAACAGCGCCTGGAAGCGGCCCTCGTCGTTGTAGGGCTCGCCGCCGTAGGCGGTCAAAAACTCGCCCTTGCCGTTGATCTCGTCGCAGATGGCGGGCACATAGTGCTGCCAGCAGCCCGCGCCCAGGAAGTTCAGATTCTTCTTGCAGCTGGTATCCTTACCCAGCAGGCCCTCCACATGGCGGCGCAGGGCGTACTCGGATTCAAATGCGGGGGGCAGGTCCATTTCCTTTTTCAGCTTCAGCAGCTCGGGCACATTCTTGTGCAGCTCCTCCAGAGAGGACATACCCAGCTCCTGCAGCATCTCCTGCTGCACCTCGGGTACCGAGTTGGGAATATAGGGATGGCGTTCAAAGCCGTTCATAAAGTCCATTCCTCCTTGCAAACGTTATCGGGAAGATCAGGCGATACCGCCGCCGTCCACCACCAGCGCCGCGCCGGTGATCCAGCTGGCCAGATCAGAGGCCAAAAACAGCACCGCGTTGGCAATATCCTCAGGCTGTCCGATGCGGGCCAGAGGACGGCTGGAGCCGCAGTCGGCCAGGTAGGCGTCCATGTGTCCGTCGCCGGCAGTGACCGCGCCGGTCTGACGACCCTCGTCCCGCAGCATGGCGGTGTCGGTGTCGCCGGGGTTGACGCTGTTGACGCGGATGTTCTTGGGGCCGTGGTCAATGGCCATGGCCCGGGTGACGTTGACGATGCCGCCCTTCACCGCGCAGTAGGCCGCGGCCTGGTCGCCGCCCTTGAGACCCCAGCCGGAGCCGGTATTGATGATGCTGCCGCCGCCGTTGGCCTCCATGACGGGGATAACGTGCTTGGAGAACAGGAACAGGCCCTTCAGACCTACATCCAGCACAAAGTCCCACTCCTTCTCCGTCAGGTCGGGCATGGTCTTACGCACGGTAACGCCGGCGTTGTTATGAAGGATATCGATCTTGCCCCAGCGGTCCACAATGGCCTTCACGGCCGCCATGACGCTGGCCTCGCTGGTCACGTCACATTGGAAGAATTCCACCTCACGGCCGGCATCCTGGAGCTCCTTGGCTTTATCTGCCCCCTTGGGGCTGATATCTACCATAGCCACCTTGGCGCCGTACGCAGACAGCAGTTCCACAACGCCCAGTCCGATTCCGGAGCTTCCGCCGGTCACGACGGCGACCTTTCCGGTAAGATTCAAGGGATCCTTCTTCTGCAGCATAATATGTCTCCTCCTTCTGCAATGATGGCACGTCGTTGCCCTGTCGGGCAGGATTTTCTTTGGATGCCCCTATACATAAGCAAACGGCGTGCCAAATAAGAAATTTTAAAACAGAAAAAATTCATGGCTAAGAAAAAATGATGGAATGGCCGCTTTTTTCTCTCTCCCCGGCACTTCTGGGAGAAAAACCACCAGCGGCCTTTCTCCTCCTCCCGACAGCCGCCGCAGCCCCGCGGCAAAAAGTTGTCAATGCCAGGAGAAATTGTTTGCCACGTGGCAAACATTGTCACACAAAAATTCGATGTTGGCAACTCAGCAGCAGGCGTGCTATAATGTCGAAAACAGCCTCTGCATTCCTATTTTGCTCTGTTTTCACGGATTTTGCAACGGTATCAGGGGATAAAGGAGGGAATCTGCATGTATCAGATGGAAGCTATCCGCCCATCCATTGAACGTCTGTCCCTGGCGATTGCCAATTCTCTGCGCTTGGAAATTGCCATTTTTGACCGGGATCAGCTGTTTTTCTGCACGCCCACCTATCTGAAGAAAAAGGGCCGCACCGTCCATAGTCCCTCCATTCAAGAGGTCATGAACAGCGGCAGCGTGCTGGTCAACACCCCCGGCGAGATGCCCTCCTGCATTGGCTGCCGCTTTAAAAATCACTGCCCGGCTACCATTGAAATTCTCTGCTGCATCCGGGTGGACACCCAGGTGGTGGGGGTGGCGGCGCTGACCTCCTTTACCAAGGAGGGACAAAAGCGCATCCAGGAGAACACTCCCTTATATTTGGATGCGGTCACCGAGCTGGGCACTTTGATCAGCGACCATCTGAAGACCGCCGCCGGAGACCAGGGCAGCGCCAGCCAGGACCATCTGCTGCAAAGCGCGCTGGATGTGAACAGCCAGCCCATGGTGCTGGCCGACCCCCACGGGGTGATTCTGCGGTATAACCAGCGGGCGGCCCAGCTCATCCAGTCCTGCGGAGCCACCACCTCCTCCCTGTGGCAGATCCTGCCCGAGGAGACGGTGCGCCGGCTGCTGCGGGGCAGCGACCTGTTTGAATGCCGGGTGCCGGTGGGAGACGGGATTGCCAAGCTCACCACCCGGGCCGTGCGGGTGGACGACCACATCTCCGCCGTACTGCTGCGCTTTTCTGACGAGGTATTCCCCAAGGAGACCGGCGCGCCGGGCGGGATCGTGGGAGACAGCGCCGCCATCCAGTCCATCCACCGTATGGTGTCCAAGCTGGCCAACAGCCCCACCCCGGTTCTTATCACTGGAGAGACGGGAACCGGAAAAGAGCTGGTGGCCCGGGCGCTGCACAACCAGAGCAACCGCAGCCGCTACCCCTTTGTGGCCATCAACTGCTCCAGCATCCCGGAAAACCTGTTTGAAAGCGAGCTGTTCGGCTATGAAGAGGGCTCCTTCACCGGGGCCAAGAAGGGCGGCAAGATGGGCAAGATCGAAATGGCCCAGGGAGGCACCCTCTTTCTGGACGAGCTGGGGGAGATGCCCCTGTCCGTCCAGCCCAAGCTGCTGCGGGTCTTGCAGGAGTATGAACTGGAGCGGGTGGGCTCCACCGAGAAGATCCATCTGGACATCCGTGTGGTGGCAGCTACCAACCGGAATTTAAAGGAACTGATCCAGGAGGGCAAGTTCCGGGAGGACCTCTACTACCGCATCAGCGTCATCAACCTGACTATCCCGCCCCTGCGGGAACGAAAGGGCGACATCCTGCCCATCGCCAAGCACTATCTGCAGCGCCTCAAGCAGCGCATGGAAACTCCCCTGCAAACCTTTTCTCCCCAGGCTGAGCAGCTGCTGACGGAATACCCCTGGCCTGGCAATGTGCGTGAACTGCAAAACGCCATTGAATACAGCGCCAACCTGTGTGAGGAAAAGGAACTCACCCCCGACGCCCTGCCTGAGTATCTCACCTGTCCTGCCCAGGAGCTTCCCTGCAAGACTCCCGCTCCGCCCCGGGAGGAGGATCAGATCAAAGCCCTGCTGACCAAGTACGGCTACACCCTGGAGGGCAAGAAGATGATCGCCAAACAGCTTGGCATCAGTTTGCGGACGCTGTACCGCAAGCTGGACCAGTATCAGCTGAGCGGAAAAAACTGATTTATTGTCACGAGTTGTCATGACATCCCGTGACATGGCAATCCCGCATGGCAAAAATGCCATTTCATCATAGCTGGTTTCTGCTCCTTTTTGTACAAAGTTGAACTACTTTATTTTTATTTTCTTGCGTCCGTTCCACCCCACAGAAGGAACGGACGCAGTGTTTTTTTCGAATATTTCACACAAAAAGCCGAGTTTCTCTTTTTCCCGTCTCCCCCCGGCAAAAGAATTGGCACGAAATTTGCTGTTTTTTTAGACATGGAATTTCAAAAAAGGAGGAACTCGTATGGACACCAACTATGGCATCCTGGCATTGATCCCACCTCTTGTGGCTATTCTTCTGTGTTTTGCCACCAAGCAGGTGCTGCTCTCTATGTTTGCCGGCCTGTTTGCCGGTACGCTGATCATGAGCAACTGGAACCCCTTTGCCGGCGCCGCCCTGGCTCTGGAGCAGATCGCCACCAACATGGCAGACAATGTGATCCTGCTCCTCTTCACCCTGTTTATGGGCGTGGGCATTTCCTTTATCTGGCGACTGGGCGGCAGCCTGGCTCTGGCTGAAGCCGCCAAGCGCAGATTCAAAAAGAGACGCTCGGTCTGTCTGGGAACCTGGGGTCTGGGCATGCTGTGCTCGGTCAACGACTGCCTGGTGGCCGCCGTGGACGGCAACGTGTTCCGTGATATCTGCAAAGACTACAAGATTTCTTCCGAAAAGTTCTCCTATGTACTGGACTCCACCGCCGCTCCTGCCGCCGCGTTCTTCATCTCCGACTGGATCGCTTACCAGATCGGCATGATCAGTCAGGGCCTGGATGCCGCCGGCATCGACAGCATCACCCCCATGGGCGCCTACATCAAGAGCCTGCCCTTCAACATGTACTCCATCTTTACCCTGCTCTTTGTGGGTATGCTTATGTACACCGGCCGGGACTACGGCCCCATGCTCAAGGCTGAGGTCCGCGCCCTTACCACCGGCCAGTTCACCAAGCCCAACGCCCACCCCATGCTGAACGTAGGCCATGAGCTGGGCGAGCCCAAGCGCACCAAGCCTATGATCCGCTCCTTCGTGCTGCCCATCGTGGTCACCTTTGCCATCATCATCTTCGGCATCATCTACACCGGCATGACCAACCCCGACCGGGCGGGCACAGATTTCATGTCCATTCTGGATGCCTGCGACGCTCAGCTGGCTCTGTACTGGGGCTCCTTCGGCATGGCAGTGACCGGCATCACTGTGGCGCTGTTTTCCAAGATCCTCACCTTCGAAGACACCATGAGCACCATCGTGGACGGCTTTAAGCTGATGTCCCTCACCGGCGCCATTCTGGTTATGGCTTGGTCTCTGGCTTCCGTAACCAAGAGCATGGGTCTGGGCGACTTTGTAGCCGCCACCGTAGGCGGCAGCGTGCCCGTGGGCCTGCTCCCCGTTCTGGTTCTGGTCTGCTCCATCATCATCGCCTTTGCCACCGGCACCTCCTGGGGCACCATGGCCATCATGACCCCGCTGGCCATTCAGCTCGGCTACGCCATCACCGGCGACGTGAACTTCGCTGCCGGCATGTGCGGCGCGGTCCTCTCCGGCGCCATCCTGGGCGACCACGCCTCTCCTGTGTCCGACACCACCGTCATGGCCTCCATCTTCTCCGGCGCGGACCACATCGACCACGTCGGCACCCAGCTGCCCTACGCCCTTACTGTGGGCGGCGTGATTGCCGTGATGTATCTGATCTATGGCTTTACTCAGGTCACTCCCTTCGTGCTGCTGCCCCTGGGTGTGGTGATCCTCTACTTCCTGCAGATCGTCTTCCACAAGTGGTCCCTCAAGCGCTATAACATCGACCCCGGCTACCGGAAATACATGACGGAAGACCACAAGCAGTAAACGTAACCCATATTTTGATTTGGAGTCCCGGACAAGTTTGTGTCTGGGACTCCTTCTATTTTAGAAATTTGTTTTGTAATCAGCCGCTTTGTGTGAAAACGCAGTACGTCGTTTGCCGGGCCGCAGCACAGAAGTTCTCTTATTCCGGAGATAGACGGTCTGGATATTTTATGATAAGATGCAAAAAAAGACATGAAAGGAGTTCGATATAACATGTTTAACTATGAAGGCCGCCTCTTTCGTGCCCTCAGCTTTTTTGCGGATATGATTCTCCTGCAGCTGATCTGGGTGGTATTCAGTCTGCCGCTGGTTACCATCGGCGCCTCCACTACGGCAGCTTACTATGCGGCTATGAAGAAGCTGGAGTATGAGGAGGGACATATTTGGAGCAATTTTATTCGCGGATTCCGCAGTAATTTTGCTCAGTCAACCAAGCTGTGGCTCATCATGGTAGCCGCAAGTGTGGTCTTGGCCGGAGACCTGGTCTTCAGTCAGAAGGCTGGAGGTGTGCTGGGAAGCGGGCTGATGGTATTCTTCACCCCCTTTGCTGTGCTGGTTCTGTTCACGCTAATCTACCTGTTCCCCATCCAGGCCAGGTTTGAAAACACGATTCTTCAGACTCTAAAAAACGCTTTCTTGATGTCAATCGCCAATATTCCGTACACAATACTGGCACTTATCCTGGGAGCTGCTTTGGCTGCGGTGGGATTTTTGATTCCTCAGATCCTAATCGTAGTGGTATTGTGCGGATTTGGCCTATATTTTGGTATAACAAGCGTTTTCTTCTTGAAAATCTTTAAGAAATATCAATAAAAGCAACTCAAGCTGTCTTTATATGCGAAAAAAGGCAGAAGTTCCTCTATGGTTAGGATACACAAAATGGTAATTGGATTGTTGTAAACTATCACGAATCTGCGGAAAAACAGAAGAAACTAATTGACGAATCGTCAAAAAAGCACTAATATAAAGATGCTTAAGAAAACATTTTCTTGAAGGAACGAGACAATCTTACATATTGCTTTATAAGAGAAAGATATGGAATATAACGCGAATTTTTAGTGAATAATCCTTATTTTTTGAATAAAAAGCAAATAAGCGCCATGAGCGCATATATTTTTTAACTCTCGAGAAAACGTTTTCTTGTTGATTGATTCTTTAATTTAACATATATTTGACAGAAATCGTCTTTTTATCCGTTCTGTCAAAAATGAATACAGTTTGGCGACGAAAGGAGAAGAAGGGCATGGCAGTTACAATTGCTGATATTGCGGCGGATGCAAAAGTATCAGTCCCCACAGTCTCCCGTGTCATCAACGGCGCAGAAACAGTCAGTGAAGAGTTGAGAGAACGGGTGATCCGCAGCGTAGAAAAACTGAACTACAAACCTAACGCTGCCGCCCGCAGTCTGATTACCAAACGCAGCGATGTAATCGCTGTCGTGGAGGCCGATATTACAAACCCGGTAACAGCCCGGATCTTGTGGGAAATTGATGCCTGCTGCATGAAAAACAATAAGATCATGCTCACCTGTAACTATGATTACAGCAACGAAAAGGCCATTTTCCTGCTGGATAAACTACTGGAGCGCAATGTAGACGGTTTGATTTTTATGGGCGTCTGTCTGGATGAGGCTCTTCTGGCTAAGCTGCGGGAATTCAGCTGTCCGGTAATCTTAGCCCAGCAGGGCACAGAGTCGGGAGAGTGCGAATTCACCACCGTAACCGACGACAGCTATCACGCCACCCGTGACGTGACAGATTTTCTGATCCAGGAAGGGCATCAGCGTATTGCCTATATTGGCGGCGACGCCAATGACTATACCAACGGCAAGCTTCGTCTCCAGGGCTATTTGGATGCTATGAAGGCAAGTTCTCTGGAAGTTCCCCTCTCGTACATCCGCCAGGAACAGTTCAGCATCGACAGCGGCTGGCAGGGCATGCGGGAAATCTATGAGAATAACCTCAAGCTTCCCACCGCGGTTGTGTGCGGCTCTGATCTGATTGCTGTGGGCGCGGTCCGGTTTTTAAAATCGGTTGGTCTCAGCGTCCCCGGGGATATTTCAATTTTTGGTTTTGACGATTCTGTCTCTGACATTTTTGAACTCCCCTTGTCCACAGTACGCAGCTGCCGCCGGGGAGAGATCCTGTGCGAACAGCTATTTAAAAAGCGCGACAATCCGGAGAAAAAAGAGTGGATCTATTACCCCTATCAGGTGCTGCGAAGAAATTCCACCCGGCGCTTTCAATAAACCGTATTTTATGCTGAAAAGCTTAAAATAATTTATTAAATGGAGGAATGAAACGTGAAACGGCAAAATCTTACCAAGGCCCTCTCCCTGATCATGGCCGCGACCATGACCTTGTCCCTGGCCGCCTGCGGCAGCAAGGATTCCAGCGACGGTTCCGGTGACGGTTCCGGCGCTTCCGGCCAGACCACCATTTCCCTGTATACCACCATTCCCGGCAAGGACGCTGAATTCGAAGCCCTGTGCGAGGAGTTCATGGAAGCCAACCCCGACATCAAGGTTGACTACATTGCCTACGACAGCAGCGAGAAGCAGAAGTGGATGACCCTGTACTCCAGCGGCCAGGCCCCCACCGTGTCTATTATGGACGCTGTGGACATCATCCAGAACTCCGAGAACCTGCTTCCTCTGGACTCCTCTGAGCTGACCTTCATGAACCAGATCGATCAGTCCTATGTGGATGTGTATAAGGGCGCCGACGGCCAGGTCTACGGTATCCCCAACTCCGTGCAGGCCATGGGCATCCTCTACAACAAGACCACCATTGAAGAGGCTACCGGCGAGACCTTTGATCCCAGCACCATCAAGACCCGCGATGACCTGATTGCCCTGTGCGACAAGATCCAGGCCGGCGGTGTGGCTCCCCTGATGCTCACCGGTGTGGACTGGTCTCTGGGCTCTCACTTCCTCAGCCAGGTGTTCACCGGCATCCGCGGCGGCGCCGAGGAGCAGGAAGCCTTCATCGAGAGCGTCAAGGCCGGTGAGGTCGACCTGAAGAACGACGAGGCTTGGAACAACGTGATGGACACCTTTGATGTATTCGCCAAGTACAACTACAACTCCAACGATCCCCTGGTTGGCAACACCGACATCGACGGTCAGACCATGACTTCCGGCAAGGCCGCCATGTGGTTCATGGGCGACTGGGGCTGGTCCTATCTGGAGTCCACCGCTGATCCCGAGGATGAGTACGGCATCATGCCTGTTCCTCTGACCAACAACGCTGACGACGCTATCAACCAGCAGCTGGGCGTGTTCCCCGCCAAGGGCTACTGCATCGATGCCAGCCAGAGCACCGAGGAGCAGCAGGCTGCCGCCAAGAAGTTTGTTGAGTTCCTGTGCCTGGGCAATCAGCAGGCCATGGCCGACCTGCTTGCCGTGGCTCTGCCCTTCGCCGATGCCGACGTAGAGTACACCAGCCCTGTCATCGCTTCTACCCAGTCCTACATCCAGAGCGGCAACACCTACAGCACCTACGCCTTCAGCCTGCTGCTGCCCTCCGACTTCTGGTCTGAGAACGGCGCCACCATGCAGCAGTATCTGGTGGGTCAGTGTGACCGCGACGCCGCTGCCGACGCCATCCAGGCTTACTGGCAGGCTCAGAGCTAATTCTTCTTTCTGTATCATATCCACGCATAAACCCCAGGGCATGGAGACGGAGTTCCGTCTCCATGCCCTGAACAAAGCCCCAAGAAAAGCCCTGTCTACCCTATAACAAAATGCGGAAGCCCCAACCCCACCTTTCTTCTGTTGGCGTGTTTCCCGGAAAGGCATGGTTATTTTATGAGTAAAAAACAGCGTAAGCACGCCCGACTTTTCTGTGAATTTGTTGTACCCCCCATGTTGATCTGGGCTCTGGTGGTCATTATTCCTCTTGTATATGGCCTGTATCTTACCCTGACCGACTGGAACGGTCTGTCTAACAACTACAATATTATTGGTTTTAAAAACTATGTGGACGTCTTCTCTGACTCCACCTTCGTGGACTCCCTGCTGAAGACCTTCATTTACGTATTCTTTGTGGTGGTGCTGAGCAATGTGCTTGGTATTATCCTTGCCCTGCTGCTCACCGCCGGTATCCGGATGCAGAGCATCTTCCGCACCTGCTTCTTTGCCTCCAACATGATCGGCGGCATCGTCATGGGCTACATCTGGAACTACATCTTCTCCTTTGCCATGACCAAGATTGGCGAGATGACTAAAATCGGCATTTTGGAGACCTCGTGGCTTACCAATCCGGTTATGGCTATGGTTGCTCTGATCATAGTCACTGTCTGGCAGTTGAGCGGCTACCTGATGGTTATCTATGTCGCCGGTTTCAGCAACATCCCCAGCGAGGTACTGGAAGCCGCCCGCATCGACGGCACCAACAGCTGGCAGCTGTTCCGCATGATCAAGCTGCCCATGATCATGTCCTCTGTCACCATCTGCACCTTCATGGCCATTTCCAAGGCTTTCATGTCCTTCGACGTAAACCTGTCCCTCACCGGCGGCGGCCCCTTCAAGAGCACCGAGCTGCTGGCTCTGAAGATCTATCAGACCGCCTTCAGCAACTTCGAATACGGCAAGGGCCAGGCCGAGGCCGTGGTTCTGTTCATCATCGTAGCCATTATCTCCATCATTCAGGTCAGCATTTCCAAGAAGAAGGAGGTCAACTGATATGGGAAAGCGGAAACAAACCACCACATGGATTATCTTCTGCATTGTGCTGGTCATGGCGCTCCTGTTCGTGATGCCCTTCTTCCTGGTGATCCTGAATAGCTTCAAGGAATCCACCGCCTTCGTGGCCAATCCCTTCAGCTTTGACACCTTCGGCAAAGTGGTCAACTATGTCACGGCGTTTGACACCATGAACTTTCTCAACGCCTTCAAGAACTCCATCATTATCGTGGTCATCGCCACTGCCGTCAGTTCTATTCTCAGCGCCATGAACGCCTACGTGATCACCCGCTATCGCTGGAAGATCAACAAGGTAGTCTATATGCTGCTCATCGCCGCCATGGTCATCCCTTACCAGGTTATCATGATCCCCCAGGTCAAGCTGTACGGCTCTTATCTGGGTCTGACCAATAACATCTGGCTGGTGACTTTCCTGCACATCGGTCTGAACATCCCCTTCCCCACCTTCCTGTACAGCGGCTTTGTCAGCGGCATTCCCGCGGAGCTGGATGAGGCGGCCCTTATTGACGGCGCCTCCTCTGAGCGCACCTTCTTCACCATCATCCTGCCTCTGCTCAAGCCCATCACCATCACCTGCGTCATCTTCACCGCCCTGTCCATCTGGAACGACTACATCCTGGCCAGCACCTTCCTGTCCCTGAAGGAAGTCAAGACTCTGCCTCTGATGACCTATGCCTTCCTGGGCAACCACTCGGCAGATTACGCTCCTATGATGGCTGGTCTGGTGCTCACCATGCTGCCGGTACTTCTTCTCTATCTGGCAGGCCAGAAGTACGTCATTGAAGGCATTGTCGCCGGAAGCGTGAAGGGATAACGAGCAAGAACTACACGATTTTGCAGCTGGACAAACACACCTGGCGTCTGGAGGACCCCTTTCACACCTACCTCTACTTGGTGGAGGGAACCGAACGGGCTGCCCTCATCGACTGCGGGAACGGATTTTCCGGTCTGGGGGAGGCAGTGGCCTCCCTCACCGGAAAGCCGGTGATTGCTGTGCTCACCCATGGCCACTTTGACCACACGGGCTGCGCATCCATGTTTCAGGAGTGCCTCATCCACCCCGCTGACCAAGCGGTGCTGGAGCAGGGTTTTGCCCCTGCAGAGCGAGCGGAACAATGGGAGCGTTTCTGTCAGCTCTACCAGGTGGCCCCCTCTTCGGAAGAGCGGGAGTTTTTCCTGAGCGTCCACGTCCCCAAGATCACCGGAGTGCTGTCCGACGGTCAGGTGCTGGATCTGGGCGGCCGAACTCTGGAGGTCATTACCACTCCAGGTCATACCTTGGGCAGTGTGTGCCTGCTGGACAAGATCCATGGCTACCTGTTTTCCGGTGATATGGCCTGTGACAACGAGGTTCTGGTCTACTTCGATCACTCCGCCACGGTGGAAGATGTGCTGGAGTCAGACCGCAAACTTCTTACTCACCGAAACGAGTTCGTTCAAATTTGGCCCGGCCACCATCGCAGCCCTCTGGACGCAAGTATCCTGGAGGACTACGTCACAGCCGCACAGACCGTGCTGGCTGACCCCACCGTGGGCACCCGGGTAGAACTGCCCGACGGCTACAAGCTGCTCTATGAGTACAAAACCATCGGCATCTCCTATTGTCCTGGACATGTAAATAAGTAAATAAAAAAGGGATTCATACAGAACTGAGTATAACAAAGACAGGCTGGTGAATCCCTTTTTTGTCTGTCTGCTGGAGGAATCTGCATGCTTGTTGAAAATCCCATTCTCCGCGGTTTTCACCCCGACCCCTCCCCGGTGCTGGCCCGCGGCGTGTATTACTTGGCCGTATCCACCTTTGAGTGGTTTCCCGGGGTGCGCATCTACCGCTCCCAGGACCTGGTCCACTGGACTTATACTTGCGCCCCTCTGGATTCAGAGGATAAAATGGTGCTGGAAGGCACTATGGCCTCCGACGGCGTCTGGGCCCCTCACCTGAGTTTTGACGGAGAGCGCTTTTATCTTCTCTACACCGTGGTCCACGGGGCCCGGCGGCATCCGGTGATGGATGTAGACAATTTCCTCATCTCCGCCCCGGATATCACCGGTCCCTGGAGCAAGCCCGTCTACCTCAACTCCAGCGGCTTCGACCCTTCCCTCTTCCACGGAGAGGACGGGCGCAAATGGGTGCTGAACATGGAGTGGGATTGGCGCAAGGTGTGCTGGGGGGAACATCCCTTCACCGGTATTCTCCTACAGGAGTACAGCCCGGAGAAGAAGAGGCTCATCGGTGAGCCGAAAAAAATCTTCCCCGGCAGCCCCATCGGCAGCACCGAGGGTCCCTCTCTCTTCCAGCGAGACGGATATTATTATCTGTGTACCGCCGAGGGGGGCACCGGCTTTTTCCACGCCGCCACCGTAGCCCGCAGCCGCAATCTCACCGGTCCCTATGAGCTCCACCCGGATAACCCGGTGCTCACCTCCTGGGACGGAGGCTGGGAAGATACCGCCGGAGAGCTGGCGCGCCGGGGCACCGGGCCGGAGCGGCTGAAAAAAGCAGGACACGCCACCTTCTTGGAGGCCAAAGATGGCAGCTGGTACTTGGCCCACCTGTGCGCCCGGGAACTGGGGACCACCCGCTGCTGTCCCCTGGGACGGGAGGCCGCCCTGGAGCGGGTGGTCTGGCGGGACGGCTGGCCCTATCTGGATGGAAATAAGCACCCCAAGGACCGGGTAGAGGTGCCGGGCGACGGAGAACCCATCCCGGAGCCCGGACGTGAGAGCAAGGTGTACACCTTTGACACCGACGCCTTCTGGGCCGATTTCCAGACCCTCCGGGCCGCCCCGGAGAAGGTGGGTGTCACCACCCAGGAACAGCCGGGGGTGCTGCGGATCTACGGACAGGAGTCGGTGTTCTCCCGCTTCCGTCAAGGATTGGTGGCTCGGCGTCTCACCGAACTCCACGCTCGGGCGGAGACGGTTTTCCGCTTTGCACCCGACTCCTTCCAGCAGGCGGCGGGCCTTATCTGCCGCTATGACGAGGATCACCAGTACTACGCCCATGTCACCTGGGACGAGCAGTCGGGACAGACCGTGGCCCGGGTGCTAACGGTAGACCACGGACAGGCCAGCCTGTTGGGGGACACTCCCGTAGATGGTACAGAGTTCTGCCTGGGGGTTGTCATTTCGGGCGAACAGCTGCAATTTTATTTCTTACGCCACGGGGAGAAGGTTTTCTTGGGCAAGCCGCTGGAGACCAAGATTCTCTCTGACGACTACGCTGACGGCTTTACCGGCCTGTTTATAGGCATGGCAGTACAAGACTTGAATGATCACAGCAAGTACGCCGATTTTATCTCCTTTACCTATGAGGCGTCAGAACAGGAGGAAGTATGAAACGTAATTTGACCAATGGTTTTTCCATGCGTCTGGCCGGAGAGGAGCAGCGGTATTCCTGCACCATCCCCTGCTCTGCCATGACGGTTTTCCTCCGGGAGGGGCGCATTCCTGACCCCTTCTTCGGGACCAACGAATATGAAGTGACTGAATTTTTACGCAACGACTTCGTGCTGCGGGGCACCTTCTCTGTGACGGAGGAGGAGTGGCAAAAAGAACATATCGACCTCACCTTCCACTGTGTGGACACCATCGCCGACCTGTACCTCAACGGGGAGAAGGTAGGCCACATGGAGAACATGCACCGGGTGTACACCTTCCCCTGCAAGAGCTTCCTCCGTCCGGGGGAGAATATCCTGGAGCTGCGCCTCTCCTCCGCCCTGGAGTACATCCAGAACCGTAAGCCCACCAAGGGCCGGGAGATCACCATGGCCAACACCGGCACCCTGCTGGGCCAGAGCTACCTGCGCAAGGCCCACTGTATGTTCGGCTGGGACTGGGGTCCCATTCTCCCCGATCTGGGGGTGTACCGCCCCATCGAGCTGTGCTGCTGGGACCAGGTGAAACTCCAGGACACCCTGGTGCACCAGAACCATGTGGGCAACAAGGGGGAGCTGAGCTTTATTACCCGTCTGGAGGGCGAGGGAGAGCACACCCTCACCTACCGCCTGCGTGATCCGGAGGGCGCGGTGCTTTATGAAGGCAGCGAACCGAACTATACTGTGGAGGAGCCCAAGCTTTGGTGGCCCAACGGCTACGGAGAACAGCCTCTGTACACTCTGGAGGTAGAGCTGACCGCCGATGGCGAGGTGCAGCGGGAGACCATCACCCTGGGCCTTCGCACCCTCACCATCTCCCAGGACGAGGACCAGTGGGGCAAGGAGTTTGCCTATCTGGTCAACGGAAAGAAGATCTTCGCCCGGGGAGCCGACTACATCCCTGACGACTGCTTCTATCCCAACATCACCCACGAGGTGCTGGAGCGGGACGTGCGCGCCGCCGTCTTTGCCAACTTCAACAGTCTGCGGGTGTGGGGCGGCGGCTACTACCCCAGCGACGACTTCTACGAGCTGTGCGACCGGTACGGCATCATCCTCTGGCAGGACTTTATGTTTGCCTGCAACGTCTACGACCTGACCGACGAGTTCCGGGACAATATCGTGGCTGAGGCCCGGGACAACCTGATCCGCTTCCGCAACCACCCCTGTCTGGGCCTCATCTGCGGCAACAACGAGATGGAAGTGGCCTGGCTGGAGTGGGCGGACATGAAGGACCACGCCCCCTCCCTCAAGCGGGACTACCTCTTCCAGTTTGAGCTCTACCTGGCCCAAGCGGTGAAAGAATATGCCCCTGATGTGTTCTATTGGCCCTCCTCCCCCTCCTCCGGAGGCAGCTTTGATGACCCCATGGACGAGAACCGGGGCGACAGCCACTACTGGGACGTGTGGCACGGCCTGAAGCCCTACACCGAGTACCGCAAGCACTTCTTCCGCTTCTGCTCCGAGTTCGGCTTCCAGTCCCTGCCCTCTATCAAGACCATCCGCTCTTTCACCCGCCCGGAGGACCGTAACCTCTTCTCCCAGGTGATGGAGAGCCACCAGAAGAATCCTGCCGCCAACGGCAAGATCCTCAGCTACCTGTCCGAGACCTTCCGCTACCCCCGGGACCTGGACCAGCTGGCCTTCCTCAGCCAGGTGATGCAGGGCTACGCCATCCAGTCCGGCGTGGAGCACTGGCGGCGCAACCGGGGCCGCTGCATGGGCAGCATCTACTGGCAGTTCAACGACAACTGGCCGGTGGCATCCTGGTCCAGCCTGGACTACTACGGCCGCTACAAGGCCCTGCACTACATGGCCCGGCGGTTCTACGCCCCCGTGGCGGGCAGCATCGCCCTGGAGGGCAAAGAGGGGGCCTTCTGGCTGTCCAATGAGACCCTCGCCCCCATCCATGTGACGGGGGAGGTACTGGTCAAGGCCCTGGACTTCCAGGTGCTGGACCGCTTCTCCCTGGAGGGAGATATCCCCGCCCTGTCAGCTTTGGAGCTGGGCCGGCGGGACTATACCGCCCTGGTAAAGGGCCGCGAGGAACAGGTATTCCTCCAGTACATCTGGCGCTGGGAGCAGGACGGACAGTCCCACCAGGCACAGACCTGGGAAAGCTTTGTTCCCGTCAAGCACCTGGACCTCCAGGACCCCGGCATCCAGGCGGAGGCCGGAGAGGGAGGAACCCTCACCCTCACCGCCCGCTCCTTCGTCCCCTACTGCATGGTAGAGGGCAAGGGGGAGGACGTGATCTTCAATGACAACGTGTTCGCCCTTACCGGCGAGCCGGTGACTCTCACCCCCGTGGAGCAGGACGGCCGCACCTCCAAGCCCTGGGCGGGCGCTGCCGCGGGAGACTATACCATTTACGACGTCTATCACACCTACGATTGATAAAGGAGGACGGATCATGGGATTTCGGAAGGATTTTGTATGGGGCTCGGCCACCGCATCCTACCAGGTGGAGGGTGCCGCCTATGAGGACGGCAAGGGCCTGAACATCTGGGATGTGTTCTGTCAGGAGCCGGGAAAGATCTACCAGGGCCAGAACGGCGATGTGAGCTGCGATCAGTACCACCTCTACAAGCAGGACATCGCCGATATGAAAGAGATGGGACAGAAAGCCTACCGCTTCTCTCTCAGCTGGGCACGTATCCTGCCCGACGGAGAGGGGGAGCCCAACGCGGCGGGGCTTGCCTACTACGACGCCCTCATTGATGAACTGCTCCGGCAGGGCATCGAACCCTACGTCACGCTCTACCACTGGGATCTGCCCTACGCCCTTCATAAGAAGGGCGGCTGGCTCAACCCGGACATGCCCCAAATCTTTGCCCGGTACGCCGCCCTGGTGTCCCGACACTTCTCCGACCGGGTGAAGTACTTCTTCACCCTCAATGAGCCCCAGTGCGCCGCCGGCCTGGGCTACTATACCGGCGAGCATGCCCCCGGTCTGAAGGTTGGCAAGCGGGACTTCTTTGCCATCTGGCGCAACCTTCTGCTGGCCCACGGCCTGGCGGTGAAGGCCCTGCGGGAAAACGCCAAACAGCCTATCCAGGTGGGTGTGGCCCCGTGCAGTGCCCTGTACTACCCCGCCAGCGACCGCCCTGAGGACATCGAGGCCGCCCGCACTGCTATGTTCACCCTGCCCAGCCGGGATGTGAACGACTTTATCTGGAGCATCGCCTCCTGGAGCGACCCCGTCTTCTTCGGCCGCTTCCCCCAGGACGCGGTGGACTACTTCGGAGATTGCCTGCCCCAGCTGACAGAAGAGGAGGCGGCTATCATTGCCCAGCCTCTGGACTTCTACGGCCAGAATATGTACAACGCCGTTATGGTCCGCGCCGGCCAGGATGGAAAGCCAGAGCGGGTGGAGCGGTACGACGGCTTCCCCAAGACGGCCATCCAGTGGCCGGTGACCCCGGAGTGTATGTACTGGGCGCCCAAATTCCTATACGAGCGGTATAAAAAGTCCTTTCTGATTACGGAAAACGGCATGTCCTCCCACGACTGGGTGGCTCTGGACGGCAAGGTCCACGACGGCAGCCGGGTGGACTTCATGCACCGTTACCTGCGGGAGTACCGCCGGGCGGCGGAGGACGGGGTGGACCTGATGGGCTACCTGGCCTGGAGCAGCCTGGACAACTTCGAGTGGGCCTACGGCTACTCCGAGCGCTTTGGTCTCATCTATGTGGACTACCAGACCCAGAAGCGCACCTGGAAGGACTCCGCCTACTTCTACCGTGACATCATCCGCGCCAACGGAGAAAATCTGTAAGGGGGTATCTGTCATGAATCCCATCTACCATATCCAAACCACACCCGCTGCCTGTCCGGAAAACATCGTCGCCGGGAAACACTACCGCATTACGGTACTCACTCAGGGCCTGCTGCGTCTGGAGTACAGCCCCGATGGCATCTTTGAGGACCGGCCTACCCAGACCGTCCTCCACCGGGATTTCCCCAAAACCAATTTCCGGGTGCTGCACCAGGATGGACAGTTAGAGATCCACACCGACCGCCTGCATCTGGTATACGATGAAAAGCCCTTTTCCGCTCAGGGCCTGAGCATTCAGGTAAAGGGCGCCCTCACTCTGTATCACAGCATCTGGCGCTACGGCCAGAAGGCCAGCGACCTGGGCGGCACTGCCCGCACTCTGGACGAGGCCAACGGCGCCATTCCTCTGGAGGGCGGTATTCTCTCCCGCAACGGCTTTGCCGTGCTGGACGACAGTTCCTCCCAGATTTTACCGGAGGACGGCTGGCTGGAGCCCCGGAAGAAGGGCATCCAGGACCTGTACTTCTGGGGCTACGGACACGACTACACCCAGGCTCTTCAGGACTTTTATCATCTGTGCGGCGCCACCCCCATGCTGCCCCGCTTTGCTCTGGGCAACTGGTGGAGCCGGTACTACCGCTATACTCAGGACAGCTATCTGAAGCTGATGGACCGCTTCCAGCAGGAGAACATCCCCTTCACCGTGGGAGTGCTGGACATGGACTGGCACCTGGTGGACATCGACCCCAAGTACGGCAGCGGCTGGACGGGCTACACCTGGAATCGGGAGCTTTTTCCCGACCCGCCCGCACTGCTGGAGGAGCTGCACCGCCGCGGCATGAAGGTGACCCTGAACGTACATCCCGCTGAGGGCGTGCAGGCCCATGAGGAGCAGTATCTGCCCATGGCCAAGGAGATGGGGGTGGACTGGCAGGCAGAGGACCCGGTGGCCTGCGACCCCGCCGACCCCAAGTTTTTGGAGGCTTATTTCAAGTACCTCCACCATCCCTTGGAGGAGCAGGGCGTGGACTTCTGGTGGATCGACTGGCAGCAGGGAAGCCTGTGCAAGGTGGAGGGGCTGGATCCCCTTTGGATCCTGAACCATTACCACTTCCTCGACAGCGGCCGGGATGGTAAGCGCCCCCTCACCTTCTCCCGCTACGCCGGTCCGGGCAGCCACCGCTACCCCGTAGGCTTTTCCGGAGACACCATTGTCACCTGGGAATCTCTGAACTTCCAGCCCTACTTTACCGCCAACGCCTCCAACATCGGCTACGGCTGGTGGAGCCACGATATCGGCGGCCACATGCATGGCTACCGCAACGATGAACTGGTCACCCGCTGGGTACAGCTGGGCGTGTTCTCCCCCATCAACCGCCTCCACGCCTCCAACAGCCCCTTCCAGGGCAAAGAGCCCTGGCGCTACAAAGAAGAGGCACGGCAGGCGATGACCCAGGCGCTCCAGGAGCGCCACCGTCTGGTGCCCTATCTGTACACCATGAACTACCGCGCCTGGAAGGAAGGCCTCCCCCTGGTGGAGCCTCTCTACTACCGCTGGAGCGAGGCGGAGGAGGCCTACCAATATAAGACCCAATACTGCTTCGGCACCCAGCTGATGGCCGCCCCTGTTACCACGCCCCTCATCCAGGGACTAAACGTGGCCAAGGTACCCACCTGGCTGCCGGAGGGAACCTGGTACGACCTGTACACCGGCATGGTGTACGCCGGCGGACGGACGCTGGACCTGTACCGCAGCCTGGACAGCATCCCTGTACTGGCTCCCGCCGGAGCCATTCTCCCCCTCACGGACGAGATCTCGGGCACCCAGGCGGCCTCCAATCCCACCTCTCTCCGCATCAAGGTGTTCGCCGGAGCGGACGGAAACTTTACCCTCTATGAGGACGACAACATCACCCAGGCCTATCTCAATGGGGTATGCGTCACCACCCCCATGACCTACCGGGAGGCGGACGGCCGGGCCGTATTCACCGTCCATCCCGCTCAGGGAGAGCGAAGCCTCATCCCCAGCAAGCGCAGCTTCACCGTAGAACTGACTGGCTTTGCGGACGCCGCTGGAGCGGTGGAGGTTAAGGTAGGCGAAACTGCGGCATCCGCCCAGATCTCCTACGATTCCTTCCGCCGTATTCTCACCGTCACGGTGGAAGATATCTCCGTGGAGACCGGGCTGGAGATCTCTCTGGGCCTGGAGCACCGGAAGATGGACAACGACACCACAGAGCGGTGCTTCCGCTTCCTGGATCAGGCAGAGATCTCCTTCGATCTGAAGGATGAGATCTACCGCCGCATTGCCAAAGAATCCCGCATCCCTGTGCTGCTGGGTCAGCTCAACGCCATGGAGCTGGACCATGACCTGTATGGCGCTCTGCTGGAAATCCTTACCGCTTGGTAATACCATAAAAGCAGGGAGGCGGCTGCATTTCCGCAGCCGCCTCTAAATCTTTATTTGTTATGAGGAGCGCCGCTATGGAGTATACATTACACGGAATTTGGGATGCTGTTTTGACGGGAGGAGAGCGCTGTTCCGTCACCCTGCCGGGTACTCTGGACGAAAACCAAGTGGGTCAGCCCGACCATCCCACCGGAGCGATTCACCCAGACGAAGCCTTGGGGCAGGCGGAGCCGCAGAGCGGCCCTATCACGACTCGTCTGACCCGGAAATACACCTATGAAGGGCCCGTGACCTTTTCCCGCGCCATCCGTTTTCAGCCCTCCCACGGACAGCGGGTATTTCTGGAAGCAGAACGGGCCCGCAGCCTGGAACTGCGCCTCAATGGAGAGAATATTCCTCATTTTGTCCCCCAAACCCTCAGTACTCCTCACATTTTTGAGTTAACAGGCAAGCTTACCGGAGAGGACCGACTGGAGCTCCGCTCCGATAACAGTTACCCCGGCATGCCCCGGGAGGCCATTCTCAATTCCTCCGCCGCCACCGACGAGACGCAAACCAACTGGAACGGTATTGTGGGCCGCTTTTGTCTGGTGACCCGGCCGCAGACCTTTTTCTCGGGTCTGCGGGTCTATCCCCATGGGGAACAGGTCCAGGTGGATGTGGAGCTGGATGCCCTGGAGGCTGGAGAGGATATGCTTACCCTCACCTGCGAGGCGTTTTCCACTCCGGCGCGGCAGGCAGTGAGCTGCAAACCGGGAAAAACCTCCCTGCGTCTGGATATCCCGGTACGGGCAGACGCGGCCCGCTGGGACGAATACGAAGGAAACCTCTACACTCTGACAGCCGCTCTCGATAGCGGTGCGCAGCAGCAGGTGACCTTTGGCCTGCGTTCCTTCGACGTGGATGAGAGCGGACGTTTCACCCTCAATGGGCGACGGATTTTTCTGCGCAGCGAAGCCAACTGCGCCGTATTTCCTGAGACAGGTTATCCTCCTATGGACCTGGACAGCTGGATGAAGATCTTTCGCCGTTACCAGGACTATGGGGTCAACTGCGTGCGCTTTCACTCCTACTGTCCCCCTCAAGCGGCCTTCGAGGCGGGGGATCAGCTGGGATACTGATCCAGCCTGAGCTGTCCCAGTGGGACCCCCGCACCGCCTTCGAAAGTCCAGAGGCCTGGAGCTACTACTTCACCGAGCTGGAGGCCATTTTAACTACCTATGCCAACCACCCAAGTTTTGTGCTGCTCACCTTCGGAAATGAGCTGCACGCCGGAGAGCTGGGCCACCAGCGGATGGATGAACTGCTGCGCCGGGCCAGGGAGCTGGATCCCACCCGGAGGTATGCCGAAGGCTCCAATCCTCACTACGGCGCCCGGACCTACGGGAAAGAAAACGGGTTTTATACCGCTCAGGAGTATCTGGGCCTGCCTCTGCGGGGTACCTTTTTCTGCGGAGAAAACCAAGGCAACTGGCTGAAAGGCTACATCAACAATCAGTATCCCAGCGCTGATGTCGGCTACGATCAGGCGGTGGAGCAACTGCGCCAGGACACCCCTGTCCCGGTGTTCAGCTTTGAGGTGGGGCAGTTCCAGGTGCTGCCCGAGCTGGAGGAAATTGAGCGCTTTCAGGGGGTGACCGACCCGGTAAACCTGCGGGTAGTGCGGGAGCAGGCCAAGGCCCAGGGTCTGGAACAGGATTGGAAGGACATGGTGCAGGCCAGCGGAGAGCTGGCCCGGCTGGCCTACCGGGAGGAGGTGGAGGCCGCGCTGCGCACCCCGGGCATGTCGGGCATCTCTCTGCTGGGCCTTCAGGATTTTCCTGGTCAAGGCACCGCTCTGGTAGGTATGATGGACTCCCACTTCCATCCCAAACCCTATTCCTTTGCCCAACCCAAAGCTTTCCAGGCGTTTTTCCGTGCCCAGCTGCCCCTGGTACTGCTGCCCCGGTATACCTTTACCTGCAGAGAGTGCTTGCACGCCCGGGTGAAGATAGCAAACTACGGGAAAAAGCCCCTGGCAGGCCGTCTGATCTACACCCTGAGCGGTGATGGGAAACATTTGACCGGCAATCTGGGGGAGGTAATGGCCCCGGTGGGGGAGCTGACAGATGCAGGAGAGCTGGAATTGCCTCTGGATGGGTGGTCTGAGCCGGTCCAGCTGGAGTTGAAGGTAGGCCTGGATGGGGCAGAAAACGTCTATCCTCTGTGGGTCTACCCCGACGAGGAGCCGGTGTGCCCGTCCGATGTGCTGGAGAGCCGGCAGTTGGACAAGGCCGTATGGGAAAAGCTGAGGCAGGGCGGCACGGTCTATCTCACCCCGCCCTCTACACCAGAGGCGCTCCCCCGCTCCATAAAGGGACAGTTTACCACCGATTTCTGGTCAACAGGCACCTTTCCAAACCAGGAGGGCGGCATGGGCCTGCTGATTGACTCTGCCCACCCCATCTTCCGCACCTTCCCCACCCAGTTCCATACCAACTGGCAGTGGTGGCCCATGGCTTGCCAGCGTGCGGTGGAGCTGCCCCGCGGACTGCGGGCAATCGTAACTCAGCTGGACACCTTTTCCCGTCTGCGGCATCTGGGAATGCTGTTTGAGTGCCGGTGCGGCGGTGGACAAGTGTTGTTTTCCTCCATGGATTTAAATGGCTTGAAACAGTACCCCGAGGCCAGGGCGCTCCAGAGAGCTATTTATCGTTATCTGGACTCGCCCGACTTCTGCCCGGAGCAGGAACTGTCGGTCCAAGCGCTGACAGATATACTGCGTCAAAACAAACCGGAAACATAAAAATACGGAGCGTCTGCATTTGCAGGCGCTCCGTATTTTTATCTGAATCAATCCTTGGCAGCTGGATACTCATTACACAACAGGCGGTAGGGAGCTTCGTCCTCCTCGATGGCGGGGAAGCGGCCCAGCTTCTCGTAGAAACGGTTGTCGGTGTTGTCGTCGTTACACTGGCTCACCTCACCCAGCAGCACCGGGCCGGAGCCGGGCTCCACTTCAAAGTCGTGGTAGAGGTAGGGGTAGATGGTAATGCTCTCGCCGGGGGTCAGGCGGACCTGACTGCCCGCGGGAACCACCATTTCCCGGCCGTCCACATGGACATGGACCTCGGACTCCTTGTCCAGCTCCTCATCAGGGGTGGAGTTATACACCCGGATGAGCACGTTGCCGCCGCCCCGGTTGATGATATCCTCCATCTTGGACCAGTGGAAGTGCATGGGGGAGTACTGGCCCTCCTTGATGTACAGCAGCTTCTCGGCGTAGGTCTTGGTGTACTTGTCCATCTTCAGGTTGCCGTTGCGGATGGTGATGAGGGAGAAACCCATCTTGTCAAAGTTCCCCATGCCGTAGTCGGTGATGTCCCAGCCCAGCATGTTGTCCCGGATCTCGTCGTAGTCGTGGCCCTTCTCCTGCCACTGCTTCGGGGTAAAGTCACAGAAAGGAGGCAGGGCGAAGCGGTACTCCTTCACCATCTGCTCCATCTCTTTCAAAGCGGCATTGATCTCACTGCGTTTCATGGCTATCGCTCCTTTTTTGGCCGTCACGACCTCTTTAAAACACAGTGTATCACAAGCTGTTTTCCCTTGCAACGTCTTCCAATCAAGGACACCAAAACAACATACGCCCGCATTTTCCGGTCAGTTATGTCGCAGGAAGAACCTTGACCTGGAAGGGGGCCAGTTCCTGTCCCAGGACATAGACAGAGACCTCGTTGTGGTTGAGCAGAATACGAACCTGGCTGTCCCCCTCACCCCGGAGTACTGACTCCACGCCCTCGGGCAGGTCCAGCCGCTCCAGACCGACTTCCTCCATGGCCTGGCCAAGCACCTGGTCCAGGATGGCCTGTTCAGGGGTAGTTCCCAGATAGTAAGCCGCACCCTGCCCATAGGCATTGCGGGTGATGGCTGCGTAGGAACGGTAGAAGGGATCGTCATAGCGCCACAGGACCTGGGCTCCCTGGGGCACCACCATGTCCCGGAAGATACCGGCAGTACCGCTTCCCTTCTCCCCGGCAAGGGGGATACAGTCATACGCCTGGACGCTCTCAGTTTCCTCCACATACAGGCCCAGCAGGTCACCGCAGTCCACAGGGATGGTCTTACCAAAGACCAGATTGTTGTCCCGGTCCTTCACCGCCGTGCGGTAGGTCACCACCGCCACGCCGCCTCCGGCCACATAGGCCTTCAACCGGGCGGCAAAGTCGGGATCAGTAACGATCAGATGGGGCACCAGCACCAGTTTGTAATGGGAGAAGTCCCGGCTGGCGGGGATAACGTCCACACTCTGGCCCACCCGGAACAGACAGCTGTGCAGCCGCTTCATCTCCCGCTCACAGTCCAGCAGGCAGCTCTGCTGCTGGATCCGGAAGGAGGCCAAGGCGTCAAAGTCGTAGAGGATGGCCACATCGCTGTGGACGGGGGTGGTGAGGACCTGCTCATAGGGACGAACCTCCCGGAAGAAGCTCTGCACCTCAAAGAAGCGGCGGCGGGGGATATTGTCCGCATCCAGAATTCCGTAGCAGAACTGCTCAGCCCCCTTGGTGGCTCCCCGGTAGCGGAAGTACATCAACCCTTCGCAGCCGTGAGCCATTCCCTGCCAGCTCCACAGCTTGGCCTGATTGGGTCGAGGCAAAAATCCGGTGATGTCATGGCCCTGGGCTCCCATGATGGCCTCAGTGATCCAGAAGTTTTCCCCTCTCAGCCCCCGGATGTAGTCCAAACCGAAGGCGATCTCGCTGGGAGACAGAGGCTCCTTCTGACCGCCCCAGACCGGGTAGTTGTTATAGGCCACCCGATCCAGCTCCTGAGCCACACCGGAGTAGTCCACGCGCTTGCCCAGCCCGCCGCCGGGGAAGTCGTGCATCACCACAGCTCCGGGAATGATCTCATGGAGCAGCTTGGCCTGGAAAGCGGCAAAGGAGCGGATATTCCAGCTGCAAAAGCGCTCCCAGTCCAGACGGAGAGCCGGGTTGTGGGTGGCAATCGTGGGGGTGGGCAGGGGAATTTCAGCAAAAGAGTTGTACTCCTGGCTCCAGAAGGTGGTGCCGTAGGTCTCATTGAGAGCGCGAATATCGCCTCCAAATTTCTCACTCAGGAAGTTCTGGAACTTGGCGCGGCACCGGGGACACCAGCACTGGTCGCTGCCCTCGTGGCCCAGCTCGTTATCGATCTGCCATGCCACAATGGCCTTTTCATCCTTGTAGTGGTTGGCCAGCTCTGTGACAATCCTGGTGCAGTGCTCCCAGTAGGGCAGGCTGCTGTAACAGGAGGTGTGGCGGCCGCCGAAGGCCCGGGAAGATCCGTCGGGGAACTGGGAGAGGATATCCGGGTGTTTGTGGATCAGCCAAGCGGGGGGCGTGGCGGTGGGGGTACCGAAAATGATCTGAAGCCCCTTCTTTTTGGCCATGTCAATGACCCCGTCAAAGTAGGAGAAGTCAAACTTTCCCTCCTCTGGCTCCATGTGGTGCCAGGCAAATTCGCCGATCCGGATCACGTTGCACCCCAATTCCAGGATGCGGTCCATATCCGCCTCCATAATGGCGCTGTCCCACTGTTCCGGGTAATAGTCAACACCTAACAGCATAAGATATCCTCCTGTAAATCGAGATAATCTGATTCTCGTTATTGGCAAAACGGGTGTGCGCTCCACTTAGAGCATTCTCAACCGTATGATACCAACAAAGGCGGTGTATTGTCCAGGGACCAGCGCCGTTTTAACATGGAACAGTTTAAACTATACCTCGGTCTTTTCTCCAGAGCGAGAGGCAAAAACACCCCAATTTTTCCACATACAAGGAAAAATCGGGGTGCTTTATGAATTAACAATATTGGCACGCAGTTCTCATCCCCTGGAAATCTGCTCCTCATGTTCCTTCCACTTCTGATTCCAGTCGCTGTATGCGGGGTCTGCGCGGTGGTCGGTGAGCCCGCCCTGCTTTTGCAGGTAGTCGGCCAAGAACTTGGTTGCCTTCACCGCGCCGAAGTGGTTCAGGTGATCTCCCTTGTCAAAGGTATCCTTTGTCCAGTCGATGCCCACAGACTCCAGATTCATATCCACATAGGTACAGCCCAGCTCATCGGCAAACTTCTGGATGCCGTTGTGCCGCTCATAGCTCCAGTTGACAGGGCTCGGGGTGCTCACCAGCAGCAGCTGCGCGCCGTGGCGGTCGCACAGCTCCTTGATGGCCCTGACGTAATACTGATTCACCAGAGCAATGGAGGCTACCTTGTCGGTGGGATGCATGTATTCCTTGTTGTCACAGGGCACCACCTTGGTGATGTGGGCATGTCCTTTGTAAGGATGGGTCTGGGTGGCGGTGACTTTCTGGGTGACATCGTCCACACTCAGATCCTTCCAGCGGTCGTGGTAGCGAAAGACCGGCAGGGCTCTGGACAGCTCCTCCAGCACCACATTATCCAGCTTAATGGGACGGTAGATGGCCAGCGTCTCCAGGATGACCACCTTGGGGTGCTGCTTCTCCAACGCCCGCTCCAGCATGGTCCTGGTGTAGGTAAGCTTCTGGGCGTCGGTGCCGCAGGTATAGCTGGTGTACCCCGTCTCCTTCCACATCAGCAGCGGGGAGTAGCCGTTGTACGATTCGCTGTCCCCCATCACCAGAATATCGATGGAGTCCGGGGGTTCCCCCAGGATGCCATTGACCCGGGCATACTCCATTCCCGCCTCCGCAGTGTTATCTTTCGGCATAAAAATACCGGACGCAATATAAAGTAAGGCAATCAGCCCAGCAAAAAAGAGCAGCCAGGCGATCACTCGTTTGAAATAACCCATGCAACGCCTCCTAGGAAATTAAAATCCCGCATAGATGGGGTCCACCGGCACATAGCCCGCACCGTAGGCGCCGAAGATGATCAAAGCCAGGAGGACGGCGTAGTAGACCGCCACACGCAGCGCAACCGGCGACTGCCGCAGACGCGTTCCAAGGTGGACGCCCCGCTCCTGGGCAATTCCCACCAGCACAAGCACAACCAGGAAAACCGCCACGAGCAGAAAATCTTTCTTTCTCATTCCCATCTGGAACAGGCTCCCGCTGCGGATACACGCCAGAGAAAACTGGGTGACCATCTTATGGAACATAGCCAGCCCGTTGTACAGTCCATTGGCCCGGAAAAACAGCTCGCCAATGCACACCAGAATCCCGGTGCGCACCATCTGGAAGCCGCGATAGGGGACGCTGGTGCGGGAGATGCCCAGAGCCCCCGTCCACCGGACCGTCAGAGGCTCGGTCAGATTGCCCAGCAGGATCAGAGCAAAGTGGTACATTCCAAAGAAGACATAGTTCCAGGCCGCTCCGTGCCACAGGCCGTTGCACAGCCATACGCAAAACAGGGCGATGGATCCGGCAACCAGGGGACCGTAGTGGCTGCCCAGTCGCTTGCGGGCCTTTGTGGTAAGCTTTTTCAGGGGCTTGGACATGGACATGGGGTAGAAGATGTAGTCCTTGAACCAGGTGCCCAGGGAGATATGCCAGCGCTGCCAGAACTCCGGAATGGAACGGGAGAAGAAGGGGCGCTGGAAGTTTTCCGGAATCTGAAAGCCGAAGATCCGTCCCGCTCCCACCGCCAGGTCCATGGTTCCGGAAAAGTCCATGTAGAGCTGGATGGTATAGCACACCGCGGCCACGGCGATGACCAGGCCGTCATAATCCTCATAGTGATCAAAGACCGTTTTGATAAACAGGTTGAGCCGGTCGGCCACCAGGATCTTCTTCAGCAGGCCGTAGCTCATCCGCTGCAATCCCAGCATAAGATTCTGGTAGCGCAGGGGAGGTGCCTCCCACAGCTGCTGGGCAGTCTGCTGATAGCGGCAGATGGGTCCCTCCATCAGCAGGGGGAAAAAGCTGAGGTAGAGGGCCAGGCGGAAGAGATTGCGGTCGGCGGGCACTTTTTGACGGTAGACATCAAAGAGGTAGGAGGCCGCCTGCATGGTGTAAAAGGAGATGCCGATGGGCAGCAGAAAGTGAGGGATACGCAGGGTGACAGGCAGGGACAGGGCCTGCAGCAGGGCGTTATAGTTGGAGAGGAAGAAGGGGGTATACTTCAGCACCACCAGCATGCCCAGCTGGAAGAGAAGGCCCAGAGCCAGGATCCTGCGCTGCTTGGTCTGCGCTCTGGCACGAAGGGCCCGGCGTTCCTCCTTGGGTGTCTCCTCCAGAAGCTCTTTGGTCCGGGCCTGGTCGTGGGCCAGCCACAGCCCGGTATGATACATAGAGAGGGTGGACAGGAGCAAATAGGCGATCAGTTTTCCGCTGACCGCCCAGAAGCACACATAACTAAACAGCAGCAAAACCGCCCGCCGGCCCCGCTGCCCCGCCAAGGCGTAGAGCAAAACGGCAGCCGGCAGGTAGAGGGCCAGATATCCGGGGGAAAAGTAGGAGGAGAAAGAGAGCATCTTATCCTTCCTCGCGCAGACGCTGGATCATCTCCCAAAGGCGCTGGGCAGAGTTGAAGTTTTCCGGGATGATCTCCACGGTGGGTACGGTGATGTCAAAGGCATCCTCCATCTCCGCTACCAGGGAGAGGATGTCCAGGGAATCCAGATAGTGTCCGTCAATGAGCTCCTCACAGTGGAGGTAGTCCACATCGGGCTGGATCTCGTTCAAAATTTCAAGCAGCTGTTCCATGGTATCGTCTCACTTTCTGTTTTCATAATTTGGGGTATTCCAGGTGCAGGTCTGAACGGGGCTGCGCAGGCAGAGCACCTGTCCGTCCGGCCGGCGCAGCAGTACGCCGGGCAAGTCCCGGCTGAGAAAGAGGCTGATCCCCTCCGTCATGCAGTAGGCTCCCGCGTTACCGAAGGCCAGCACATCCCCCACCTCCAGCCGGGAGAGGGGGAGCTGTTTGACTAGGATGTCATTGACGGTGCACAGGGAACCGCAGATGTTCCAGTTCTCCACCCCATCTCCATCCCGGGGAGGCAAAAGCTCCACCTGAGGGCGGCGCATGGCCATGCTCTGGCCGAAGTAGACCAGCTGGTGGATGCCGCCGTCCACAATGGCGTAGTTCTGGCTCTGGTTGGTCTTTCGGTCCACCACCCGGGTCACATAGGTGCCGCAGCTGGCGGCGATGCTCCGTCCCAGCTCCAGGGTAAGCTTTCCGGGAAAAGACAGCTGGGCCAGCTGCTGGGCCGCCTGAAAGAGGACCTCCTCATCCTGGTCTGCATCATCGGCAAAGTAGGATACCGGGAACCCCGGCCCCAGCTCCAGTTCCGGAATGGGACCGTACTGGTCCTGGAGGGAGGAGAGAAACTCCTCCAGCATGCGCAGCTCCCGCCCCAGGCGCTTGACCGAGGTCTTTTGGGTGCCGGAGAAATACTGGATACCCCGCACCTCAATCTGAGGGTCAGGCTGGGCCAGGATCTGGTGGATCTCCTGCCGCTCCAGTCCAAACTGGCTGCCGCTGGTCAGACGCAGCAGCAGCTTCAGCTGCCGGCCGTGCTTCCGGGCCACCTGGCACAGCAGGTGGTACTGGGCCATGGACTCCACGGTGCAGATCATCTTCTCCACATCTTCCCGGCTGGCCAGCTCCTCCATCCACTGGGGATCCTTATATACGCCGGAAATCACATACTGGCTGGGCTCCAGGCCAAGCTGGCGGCAGATGGAATACTCCCCGGGGGAGCAGATCTCCAGCCGCTCCACCAGAGCGCTCACTTCCCGGGCCAGGAAGGGGTTGGCCTTCACCGCATAGCACAGGGCGGTATCCCGGGGCAGGACCTCCCGCAGGTGGGCCATCCGGCGCTCCAGCGCCTCCCCATCAAAGAGATAGAAGGGAGTGGGAAAGCGCTGGGTCAGCTCCAGCAGTTCTGATTTATCCACGCTTTCCGCCTCCTTTCAGCAGTTCTTTGCGGTTGATCTTTCCATTTTTGGTCAGCGGGAACTTTTCCACTGCCGTCAGGGTGCTGGGCACCATGAAGTAGGGGAGCTGCTCCTTGATTTGACGGCGCAGCTGGGCCGCCTCTACCTCGCCCACATAGAAGGCGTGGATCTTCTGCCGCTCCTCCTCGTAGACACAGCAGCAGCGGTCCACCTCCGGCAGGGCGGACACGGCCCGTTCGATCTCCTCCAGCTCCACCCGGTGGCCCAGGTGCTTGATCTGAAAGTCCTTGCGGCCGCTGTACATAAATTCCCCGTCCTCGGTATACCGGCCCAGGTCGCCGGTGCGGTAGATGAGCTCGGGGTAGGCGGGGTTGCGTGGGTCGGGCACAAAGGCGGCCGCCGTCTGCTGGGGCGAGCGGTAGTAGCCAAGGGCCAGCGCCGTACCCCGTACGCACAGTTCTCCCACCTGGCCGGGCGCATGGATCTCCCGGTCCTCTCCGTCCAGAAGGAAGACCTCCTCGTTGGGGAAGGGGCGGCCGATGGGGATACCGCCCTGGTAGTCCCGCTCCCGGTCCAGGATGTGGTAGGTACAGTTGCAGGTGATCTCGGTGGGACCATAGAGATTGACAAACTGAGCCTTGGGAAGGTGCTCCATCCAGGTTTTCAGATGCTTGAGCGGCATCACCTCGCCGCTGAAGAGCACCTTGCCCACCGTATCTGGGGTGCGGTAGTCCAGACCGTGGAAGGTGCTGATGAGGCACAGGGCGGATACCGCCCAGATGAGGGTGGTGACCTTATGCTCACACAAAAAGTCCAGCAGCTCCTTCGGCCGGGAGAAGAGCCGCCGGGGAATGATAACCAGGGTAGCCTGAGCCTTCAAGGCTCCATAGATATCCTTGACCGAGACATCAAAATCAAAGGGAGCCTGATTGCCGATGCGGTCATTTGAGGTAAAAGAGAATGTGTCAACAAAGACATCAATGAAATCCAGCACCGAGCGGTGGCTCACCAGCACTCCCTTGGGCAGCCCCGTGGAGCCGGAGGTAAAGTTGACATAGAGAGGGTCGGTATCGATCATCGCCGCGCGGACTGCCGCCAGCTGGGACTGATCCTCCTGGCTGATCATCAGCTCCTCCACCAGCAGAATGGAGGAGGCGGGAAAAATCTCTTCCATCACACTGCGGTGGGCCTGATCGGTGATCACACAGGATGCACCCAGCACGGATTGGATCTGCTGCAGCCGCGCCGCGGGCAGTTCCGGGTTAAAATAGGAGTAGAAGCCGCCGGCGTATACCACGCCAAAAAAGGCACTCAGGGCGGCGCAGCCTTTTTCCATATAGATGGCTACCGGCTGCCGGGGCCGGATGCGCTGGGACAGGGCGGCGCCCACCGCCCGGCTGATATGGCACAGTTCCTGGTAGCTGAGGCTGTGTGTCTCATCCACACAGGCAGTCCGCTCCGGCGACAAAGACGCGGCCCGCTCCAGGTATTGAAGCACGTTTCGAATGGGAATCACCTGCCGTTTTGGATTAAGCAGCTTTTTCTGCTGTTGAAATTATCATAGCAGGCGCTGCTTAACGATTTGCGGTAGGGAATCTTAAAGATTCTTAACCTGCATGACTATGCAGCGTACAGGTGGGGGCGTTTCTGGGTGCGGCCACTTAAAAAGTTTTCCTGTAAAAAAACCAGCAAAAACCCGGATGTGCGGCAATATTTCGCCCCACATCCGGGTTCCTCCTGGTTTATATTAACTTTGGCACAGCTGTTCCCAATTCATTCGTCTAACACGGATCCAGCACAAAATTCCTCTCACCATCAAATCAGCTACCATAGCGATCCAGATCGCGCTAAGCTGCAAATGGAAGCCGTATAGCAGCACAGGAGCCATAATCATCCGCACCCCCCACATGCCAAACAGAACGATCAGGAAGGGAGAACGGCTGTCTCCGGCTCCCCGCAGCACGCCGGACAGAACGATGGAGAGTCCAAACAGCGGCTCAGAGACAGCAACGATCCGCAGCATAGCCGCTGCCAAGGCAATTACCTCGCCATCTGGGGTAAACAGCGCCGAGAGCGGAACTGCCAAGCAGAACAACAACCCTCCTGCCAGCACACCTGCGGCTAATCCCACAACGCCCGAGATGGAACTATACCGTCTGGCCCGCTGAGCATCTTTAGCTCCTACTGCCTGGCCCACCAAAGCGGTAGAGGCAAACGACACGCCCTGAGCAGGCAGATAACTGATCCCTTCCGCCGTTACTGCCACATGATTCGCCGCAAGAGAAATATTTCCCAAGGAGGTCACCATGCGGGTCATAAATAGCTGTCCGCCGCTGAATACCGCCCGTTCCAGCAACACAGGAAGTCCCAGCCGCACCGCCCTGCAGTTAATGGTCTTTTCCGGACGATAGGATGCTCCCCAGGTCAGCCGGGCCGCTCCCTTTCTCCGAAACATGATAGCCACCATGATGAGACCCATGGTTCCTCCCGATAGGGCAGTTCCAATGGCAGCCCCGGCCACGCCTAACCCCGCACCCCAGATCCAGACGGAGCCCCATGGCAGAGCAATCCATCTGGGCGAGAAAATAAACAGGAAGTTCAGCCCCACATTGAGTAGATTCGCGCCCGCATTAAACAGTAACGGCGTTCTTGTATCTCCCGCACAGCGCAGCACGGCAGAAAAAACTGCCAGACACGACTGAAGGGGCAAGCCAAGGGCATAGAAGAAGAGATACCGGCTTGCGTCTGCTTGAATCGACTTGTCCGCCCCCAGCCATACCGGGATCTGCCCGGAGAGTACGCCCATACACAGCATTCCGGCAACCCCAGTTGCCAGTGCACCCAACAAGGCCTGGCGGGATACCATCCCCGCCCGCTCCCATTCCTGGGCGCCAAGGCTGTGAGCCACCTGGACAGAATAACCCACCCCTGCAGCCGTAAGCAGTCCTACGATCAAGAAAACCACCGAGGAATTGACCGCCACGGCGGCTGTGGCATCCGCTCCAAGTACTCCGATCATTGCTGTGTCCACATAGGTAGCCGTGGTCAGCAGCAATTGTTCCAGAATTGCAGGCCACGCCAGAGCAAGCAGCTCTCTGGTCTGTATCTTCCACTCTTGAGAACACATCTCACCTTTCATAGGTCCCCCCCTCTCGCTAAATATATGGTGACAAACACCCTGAAGTCAAATGACTCCAGGGTGTTTGCCATGTAAAGAAAGGTTGGTACACCGTGTTTATAGTTTGTCTTCCTTCATAAAGCGGGCGTTGGTGCCGTTGATGGCAAAAAACTCCTCGGCGGCCCGCTGGCCAATGGCATCGGGATACTGGGGGATCTCCGCCAGGTAGTCTTCCAGCTCCACGTTGGTGAATTTGCCGTCCCGCATAATGACCTTGCCATCCACCGCCGCCAAGGCCACCTCAGGACCCCGGGCACTGTAGACCAGATTGGGGATCATATTGCGCATGGGGTAGGTATACACCGGCTGCATGGAGGGGCAGTTGAGGTCAATGGCGATAAAGTCCGCCTGCTTGCCCGGCTCCAGAGAGCCCACCTTGTCTCCCAGACCCACTGCCTGAGCGCCTTCAATGGTCGCCATACGCAGGGCACGCCAGGCCGGCATAACTTCGGGATTCTGGTACTTGATCTTGTTGAACAGACACACGTTTTTCATCTCATTGATGATGTTATGGCAGTTGTTGCCCGGCGCCTGGTCCGAGCCCAGAGCCACCACACCGCCCGCCTCCTGGAAGGCCACGCTGGGGCAAACAATGCCATCAATGATGCCGATGGAGCCGGGGTTGACGATCATAGAGGCGCCGCGTTTGGCAATGAGTGCGGCCTCTTCATCGGTACAGTCGGTGAGATGGACTGCGATGAGCGAACTGTCCAGATATCCCAGGTCATCCAGGAAGGCGGTGGGGCGCTTGCCGTAGCGCTGCACGATCTGATAGGTCTCCCGGTCGCCCTGCTGCACGTGCATGTGGATCTTGGTGCCCCGCTCCTTGACCGCCTTTTGAATCCGCAGGAGCATATCCGGACTGACAAAGTCGGCACCCTGAGGGCCAAAGAGGATCTTGATGCGTCCACCCGCCTGATTGTTCCACTTGTCATACAGCTCAATGTTGCGGTTCAGGCTTTCCTCGCCTTGCGCGTCATCAAACTCATACAGCTCGCCAGGCTGATAGACACGGTGCTTTGCAGCACGTATCATCTGGGCAATGTTGCCTCGAGCGCCCACTTTATCAATAAAAGCACAGACATTTTCCATCTTGGACTCGTAGTCGCCCAACGTAGTGGTGCCCGCCCGGATGGCTTCCAGAATAGCCACCCGGCTGCCCGCATCCTGCTCTTCCTCATTTACCACGTTAGCAAAGGGCTGGAGTCCAAACATCATCCAGTTGTTGGTATCCTGCGCCAGGCCGCGCATGATATTACAGGCTGTGTGCATATGTCCGTCAACAAAGCCGGGCAGAACCATGTGGTGATCCAGAGTAATGGTTTCCTCCGCGGTATACTCCGCCAAAATCTTGGCCTGGTCACCCACCTCCAAGATTTTTCCACCATCCACCGCCATAGCAGCGGCACTCCGGTAACCTACGCCCTCCCCTTCCATGGTATAGAAATGAGGGGCAACCACAATGGTATCAATCTTTTTCATCACAATCCTCCATCTTTCTTTTCAGGCTGTTAATGAACTTTTTCCGGATAACGAAGTTTGGTCAGCTGAGTCAGCACAAACAGAGCTACCACCAGAATAACTGCTGTAACAGCAATACTCAAGACATACTGTCCAGTCATTCCGCCAAACAGGAAGCCCACAAAGGCAGACAGTCCGACCGTAATACCATAGGGCAGCTGGGTCATGACGTGCACGACATGGTTACAGGATGCGCCAGTGGAGGACATAACGGTGGTATCAGAGATGGGGGAGCACTGATCACCGAACAGGCCGCCGCCGATGACCGCGCCTACAACATAAGGAATGGAGATATCAAAAGCCACCGCCATGGGGAAAGCAATGGGCATCATGATGGACCACACGCCCCAGGAAGAACCGGTAGCAAAAGAAATCAGCGCACCAAACAGGAAAACCAGAGCCGGAACCAGACCGGGAGTAAGGTAGTTTTCCACGATGTGAATCAGGAACTCACTGGTACCCATGCCCTTTACAATGGTACCAAGAGACCAGGCACAAACCAGAATAAAGGGAACAGAAATAAGCTCGGCCATACCGTTTACAAAGGTATCAAACGCCTTGATGGGGGTAAAGAGCTTGGTGGCTACGCCCATAATACCAGCGCCGATGCCGCCGCCCATAAAGGCCACGCAGATAGCCAGGGTAATGTTCGCATTGCGGAAGGCTCCTACCAGACCGTTATTGACAATGTCACCAGACCAGAAAATGGTGGCAAACAGGGAGCCAAACAGACAAACGATGGGGACAATGAAGTTCCACATGGTAAGCTTATAGCCCTCAGGCAGCTCATCCTTTACCTCAGGAACCAGAGGCTGGATTCCATCGCCCAGCAGCTTACCGGTCTCCCGGGCTCTCTTTTCCTCTTTATACATGGGGCCAAAGTTCAAACTAAAAGCGGCTACGATCAGTACCGTAATCATAGCAAAAACGCCATACAGATTGAAGGGAAGCATATTGAGCCAAATGCCCCACTCACTGCCTTCAACACCAGTTGCCAGCAGCTCGGCAGCAATCAAACCGGTAATAAAAGGACCATAGCTGCTGATGGGGGACAGGGCCGCCAGGTTACATCCCATAGAGTCCAGAATGTATGCCAGCTTAGCCCGGGAGATGCGTACCATATCAGTTACCGGCCGCATGATGGTACCAAGCATCAGGCAGGGCTCGGTATAGCTGAAGATAAAGGCGCTCAGGCAGGTAACGATCTGGCCTTTTTTGGCCGTATTGATAACCTTTGTCACTTTGGTCGCAAAAGCTTTCGCTGCGCCAGTTGTGCGCAGCATGGCAATCATACCACCGGAGAGGGTAACCAACACAACCAGGGATGCATTTCCGCTGAGAGATGGGATCATATAGTCAGAAATAATCTTGGCAAAGCCAACCAGGGGATTGTATCCGTTCATCATCGTGGAACCAAGCCAGACCGCTAAGAACAGAGACATAATGGTCTGCTTACTCCACAGTGCAAGGGCAATGGCTACAATGGGGGGAATCAAACACAACACACCAAAGTTTACTTCCATAAGACGGATCCTCCTTTTTTAAAACTGCTGGAGTTTTCCCTGGCACTTCTAAGTCCGCACGATTCGCTGCGCCAGTCTCCACCTTCCCGTTCTCTCACTATTTTTCTTCTGCTCCCTCCTTTTGGGTTTTGCCTAAAAGCCGCAAAGGCGCTGTCATCCCAAGGGATGGCAACGCCTTTGTTGCAACAGGATACCACGCGAAAATCGGCGCTGTCAAGTCCTGGATATTCGCCATTATATTGGCCGGCATTTTAAGTTTTACATTTAAAGAGCGGCTGCACTTTCTTGATCCCGGCGTTCTTTCAGCCGTAGCACTGTCATCAAGATGCCAAATACCATGGAAAGCATAGCTGCAGAGGCAATCCGATAGTCTTCTGGTAAAAGAAACGTCACCGTGTTGACCGGAATCCAGAAAAATGGAATTGTTTTAAATAAAGTGAAATCAATCAGCTCTCCCCAGTCCACGGAATCAACTGCCTGCCGCACCGTAGGGTTCCCGCCCTGAGTAAACCGCAAATCGGCATAATTGACACATACACGAATCAGTCCGGAGTGGATGGGCCCAAAAAACAGGTTGTTCAGGGCACTGGTAAAGAAAGCTAACGCAATGGTGTTTCCGCAAAAGGGGAGGAATCCCCGCACCATAGCCTGCTGTGCACCAGTGCTGAACACTTGAAATGCCAGAGTTACCAGCAAACCGCTGAATCCCCAACCGGCCGCTACAAACAGGGTAGCCCGGTTGACCTCCCAGCGCCCCTCCAGCATTCGGGTGGAGAGAAGCTCTCCAGCTGTGGCATATACCGCAAATTGTACTGCACCTGCCAGGTAGGGCAGGGTTCGATTGAACCAAGCAAACCCGCCGCTGATTACCAAAACAGCTGAGGCCACAGCCAGAAGCACATAGAGCAGACACCATGAGATATCACTTTTTTTCATATGACGCCCCCTCTTTATTGTGGTTTTTATCATAGCAAAATAGGACCGGTGCTGGAAGTCAGCACCGGCCCTATTTTTTTCCTCTTTATACCCGCTCCTCACCCAATTTAGGAGCTTACATTACTACTTTAGACTATATATACACTTCTTTTGTATTATGTATTTTTACTAATTATTTCATTTATTTTCAGTCATATTAACTATAATTCATCAAAATTGATCTTATCGCTGGAAAATGGCAGGTTCTGAACCATCTGAACGCGATTATGTACGTTCATCTTGGTATACACACTCTGGAAGTGCTTCTTCACAGTATGGATACTGATATTGAGCTTTTGGGCAATCTCTTCATTGGTCATCCCGTGCACTGCCAAATCCAACATTTCCCCTTCTCGCTCCGTCAGATTATACTGTCGGCAGATTTTATCGTGGTATCCCTTGGCAAAAAAGAACCGAGTGTCACCCCGCTTTGCCTCGTAAATCAGGCGGTACGCCAGATGTTTATGCAGCTGGCTCAAGGCAAACAGATCTCGCTCAGCAAATTCTCCCTTCTCTTTCCTTCGGTACAGCCTCAAAAATCCTACCGGCTCCTCCCGGAAGCAGATACATAGGCCCGCAGAATAGCAAAGACCGTTTGGTTCATAAAAGGATTCATAAATTGGGGTATTTTTCAGCTTATCCTCTTCCCGAAAAGCAGACTCCCGGAATGTGGCACTGGTATTGCTGTACAGCAGCCAGCGATATGCATCTGCTTTCTGGGTCTGTTCCTGCCAAATATCCAGCATCTTTGGGCTAAGATGATAGCCATAGGTCTCCGTAAATACGTAACCTCCATCGGCTGTGCGGCTCAGTCGGGCCAGCACCGCTGCATCATAAGGAATCAGGATGGGAAGCCATCGGTTGAGAATCTCATCCTGCATCTCCTCCACCGTAAAAATATACGAAATATTATATGCAATCTCGTTGAGCAGAATCCATTCGTTTTCGTCCAGATATCCCATATACAGGTCCCTTTCCAGCCAGTTTATAGCTTTTTCTAAGCCTACTTGTAGGATTTTTATTATAAGCTTATAGGAAGTGTACCCGTTTTATCCAAAAAAAGCAAGTGGGAAATATACATATCCATCTCTAGGAGAACTGAATATAGATGCACCTCCATCTCCACCATATATTTATCACTTTTCGTAGCATATTGCGCCCCCTATCACATGCTGCTCAATGCTATTTTTTCCCTTCCTCATCACCATAGACGCAAGCAAGATAACAGCTATCAGACCAGTAATGGCAACCACTTTTTTATAATGCATAAGATTCATTTCTGTTCTAAGGAAGATCAGGACGGCTGCCCCACTATTTCTTTGAACACAAGAGTGCTTCCGCCCACATCTTTCCATTTTTTGTCTTGAGGCGCACAATATTTTTATCCACCGCAATTATAATCAACATTTTTCCTTATTTATACAGAAAATGTTAAGGAAAACTTAAATTTTGTAAATGTTTTCTATTTCCCTTGCTTTCCAATATTTGCGTAGTACAATGAGCTTGCTGGATACAAAAATCGAAAGCCAGTAAATACCAAAATTTTGACATAGGAGGCGTTTGACCATGAAACAATTGCGAACGCGCTTATTGGGCATAGTAATGGCCTGTGCTATGCTTATAAGCCTGTTCCCAGCGACAGCATTAGCCGCCAGCGGTACTGAGTGCACAGAACTAAGTTGCTCGCACGTGGCAGCTATTGGAAATACCCATTATGATACCTTAGCTGATGCGCTTAACGCAGCCATTGATGGAGATACTGTGAAGGTGCTAAAGGATTCCAGTATTGATGAAGGTATTGAAATTAGTGTTGGAAAAGTGATTCTTGATCTGAACGGTAAGACTATCTCTTATATTCAGAGCAAATCAAACGATAATGTAGGAATCATTGATATCAATGGTACCGCAAATGTAACCGTAACCGGAAATGGATCGTTCACTTATACGGACGGCTACTTTAATAGTCCAAACAAGGATGAATTAGGCTATATTTTTAGAGTAGCTGGTAACGCGAAGCTGACTATTGAAAACGGAAATTATCATGCTGTTCTAACTTGCGTTCAAGCAGGAGATAGCTCTGAAGTTATAATTAAGAATGGTACTTTTTCCACAGGGATTGAGTGGGGTGGAACTCGTTGGCACCTGAATCTAATAGATAATTCCGATGCCAAGTTTTCTGTTTCTGGCGGTACCTTCGAGAATTTTAACCCGGGTTCCAGCAAGACTGAGAAACCTGTTGCAAATTTCTGTGCCCCTGGCTATGTCAGCGTAGCCGACGGTGCAAATTATAAGGTTATTCCCGCTGTGGCAGAGACTGACGGCACCTACTACGCAACCTTGGCCGAGGCAGTAGATGCGGTTGTATCCTCCCCCAGCAAGACCGGCACCGTTACCCTTCTCAAAGATGCGCAGGGGTGTGGCATCGGCCTGTTCAACAACAAAGGCCATGTTGGTATTGACCTGACTATTGATTTTGGCGGCCATACTTATACTGCCGGTGACCCGGCCGTAGGTTCTGTCGGAACAGAAAGCCAGGCGTTCCATCTGGAAAAGGGCAACACTGTTACCCTGAAAAACGGAACCATTACGGTAGCTTCGGACAGCCAAAAAACCGCTATGCTGATCCAAAACTATTGTAATCTCACGCTGGACAATATTGATCTGATTGGCAATAGCCGTACCCAATATATTATCTCCTGCAATTATGGCGATACTGTATTAAAAGATGTCAACATCAGTGGAACGCATGGAAATTTGGTTGCGCTGGATTTGATGCACTGGTTGGGTACCATCTATGCGGATCAAGCTCCTACTATGAGCATCCAGAATACCGCGGAAAACACAATTTCCGGCAGTGTTGATGTATACTGCTATGGTACCGGAGCTGACAACTGCCCGAGCAAACCCATTATGACCATCACCGGCGGCACCTTCACTACCGACGTGAAAGATTATTGCGCCACCGGTTACACAACAAAGCAGGACGGCAGCAAGTACGTTGTAGTGTCTAAGGACGGCATGGAAGCTGATTCCAGCGCCAGCGGAAGCACCTCTTCCGGCACCGTAGGCGGCACCTTCAATCCCTCTACTGAAAATGGCGACAACGTCGACACCAGCGGCTCTACCATCGAAATCAATGTCGCTACAGGAAGTGATGGCTCCCAGAACGCTGCCGTGAATCATACCTCCATCGAAATTGCCAGCGACGCCCTGACAAGCGTTTCCTCTACCAACTATGATGTAGCAATTACTACCGATGTTGCCGTCCTGACTGTAAGCCAGGAGGCTTGGGCAGATATCACTCAAAACGCCAATGGAAAGAATGTAACCCTTGGCCTCACAAAGGGCGGCACGGAAACAAATCCTGTGTATACGCTCACAGCTCAGGCGGATGGCAAGAATGTCTACTCCGCAGATAATGCCAGCGGCAAGATTACTGTCGCTGTAAAAGCAACTGCTGAAGCACCTATTTATTATGTTCGGGAAGACGGCAGCCTGGAAAACATGAATGCCGCCTTTGAAAACGGAGTAATCACCTGGGACGTCACCCACTTTTCTGACTATGTAGCTGCCAGCGGCAAGGTAGGTCTGGTAGCGGACGGCAAGGTGTCTTTCTACAACACCATCGCAGAAGCTATCGATGCAATGAGTTCTGTGACTTCCGGCACTATCACCCTGCTGAATAACATGACAGAGAGCGTCACGATCCCCACCGGCAAGACCGTTCTGCTGGAACTGAACGGTAAGACACTCACCAATAATGCAGGAAGCCACACTATTACCGTTACCCTGGGCAGTAACCTCACCGTGCAGGACAGCGTAGGCGGCGGTCTTGTAGACAATGTGTCCCACGCACGCGCGGCGATCCTGAATAACGGTACTGCCACCCTTAATGGCGGCAAGTATGACCGCAGCAAGGAAAACGGCCAGAACAGCGAAAATGCTGGCGGAAACTCCTATTACGCTATCGTGAACCACGGTACCATGACCATCAACGATGGCGTTACTGTGGCACAGAACGGTCATTTCTCCAGCATGATTGAAAACGGCTATCAGAACTATAACAGCGGCAATGCTTCCACGGGATATGTCTCTGGAACCAATGCAGCAAATCCCTCTCTCACCATCAACGGCGGCAGCTTCTCCGGCGGCCTGAATACCGTAAAGAATGACGACGGCGGCAAACTGGAGATCAACGGCGGTCGTTTCTCCAACGTCTCCCAAGCTGTTGTTCTTAACTGGAACACTGCCACTATTACCGGTGGTGACTTCACTGTCACAGAGCCCGGTGTTAACAGCGTCATTCTCAACGGCTTTGCAGACGGCACTCTTGATATGGGCAAACTGGAGATTAAGGGAGGCACCTTTACCTCCACCACTGGTGCGCCGGTGCTGACTACCATGGGCGGAGCAACCCATAGCGGTGACATCAACATTAGCGGCGGTACGCTGAATGGTGATATTGTTCTGACAGACGCTCACACCGGAGGCAAACTTGAAATTTCTGAAGCTGCTGTCATCAACGGTGATGTAATCAATCAGAAAGATGCCTATGTCACCGTCACCGGCGGCTCTGTGACCGGCCAGGTATCCAATACCGGCAGCGGCAAAATCACCGTTACCGGCGGCACCTTCCCCAATGCAGATGTCAGTGACTTTGTTGATTCCAGCACAACCGCCATCGTCACCTTCAACAGCAACGGCGGCAGCGCCGTGGCAACTCAGGTCGCGGCAAAGGACAGTTCTATCCCTCTGCCCACTCCCACCCGTTCCGGCTATACCTTCCAGGGCTGGTACGCTGGCAGCACCAAGGTTAGCAGCCCCTACAAAGTAACCGGCGATGTGACTCTGACCGCTCAATGGAGCCTCAGCAGCAGTTCCGGCGGTTCCTCTTCCAGCGGCGACTACCAGGTCACCGTTGACAGCGGCAAAAACGGCAAGGTCACCGTCTCTCCCAGCCGCGCCGACAAGGGCGACACCGTCATCGTTACCGTTAAGCCCAATGACGGCTACCAGCTGGACAAGCTGACGGTCACAGACAAGAACGGCAATACCGTAAAACTGACCAGCAAGGGCAGCAACAAATATACCTTCACCATGCCTGCCTCCAAGGTCACCGTGGAGGCCTCCTTTGCAAAGACCAGCAGTCCTGTGGATTCCTTCCTGGATGTCCGTACCGGCGCCTGGTACTACGACGCAGTGAAGTATGCTGTGGAGAACGGCCTCATGTCCGGCACCGGCACCTACACCTTCGAGCCTAACACCACCCTCAGCCGCGGCATGATTGCCCAGATGCTCTATGCTCTGGAGGGCAAGCCCAGCATCTCTTCTGCCAACAACTTCACCGATGTGTCCTCCAGTGACTGGTACGACAAGGCGGCCAGCTGGGCTCAGTCCAAGGGCATCATCACCGGTTATGAGGACGGCAGATTTGGTCCCAATGATCCTCTCACCCGGGAGCAGCTGGCTCTGATTCTCTACAACTACGCCAAGAGCGAGGGCCACAGCACTAGCACCAAGGCGGATCTCAGCAAGTTTGCCGACGGCACTTCCACTTCCCCTTGGGCTCAGCAGGCTATGTCCTGGGCGGTAGGCGAGGGCCTTCTGTCCGGCAGAGGCGTGAACATGCTCTATCCCACCGGCACCGCTACCCGCGCCGAAGTGGCTCAGATCATGATGAACTTCTGTGAAAATGTAGCAAAGTAACCTTATCTCTCTCAAAACAGCAGGGACGCTCCACTTGGAGCGTCCCTGTTGTTATTCTTTCAGTCCTTCCGGAGTCCAGCTCCGCCCTACTCTTCTCACCGGCGGCGGCCCGCCAGCTGCCCTTTCAGCTTCTGACGCAGACGGAGCACCTGAGATACGTGATAGTTGGACACTATATCTTCTGTCGTCTCCCCAGCTGGTATCTCCCGGCTGACCTTGGCTCCCAGAGCCAGCAGCGCCTGCCGGTTCTCCGCATTGAGCCGGCCTACCGCAGGCATGCTGCACAATGCCGCCAGTTCTACCATCAGAGCCTGAGCTGTATCCTCACAGGTGGAGAGCCGCTGAATTTCCCGCTTTTGCCGCTTGCGCCGCAGCAGCCGCTGCTGAGAAAAAATCGCCAGCTGTCCCTCCAAGGCATCCACTTTCTTTTCCAAATCATCCGCGTTGGGCTGGTGGTCGTCCCCATCGAACAGATCCTCCAGGATACGGATCAGGTCGTCATCCAGGCTCTCCATCATCTGACGGATTGTTCGACTGTTGTCATAGGGGAAGATCAGAGTATTCACCAGCATTCCAATGGCCAGCCCGATGGCGGTATCCCAGATGCGCCCCAGGGAATAGGAAACGGCCTCCACCTGGGGGTTGAGACAGATATTGACCAGCACCAGGCAGGGCAGTACCGGCACCAACTTCAATTTTAAGTGGTGATAGCTGGTGATGATCACTATAATCCCAATCCCCACGCCCACAATTCCAGGCGGGTGGAGCGCCATCAGCGCCATAGCCAGCAGCGCGCCCACCGTCACGCCGCAGATCTGGGTCATGCAGGCCAGCAGGGAGGCGGTAAAGGTAGGACCCACGGCAGAGATGGCGCCGATGGTGGCGAACACCACTTTCGCGGTGCTGGCTCCGTAATATTCCACCGCCATCAGGGAGAGGGTCACCGCCAGAGCCGTCTTAATAGTACGCATTCCTACGGGGATTTTCTTGAGCAGAGTTTTGGGAGAACCGTTCATAGCAGCGCCTCCTTTCCCAGGAAAGCAGAGCAGGGGAGAGGCGCTCTCTTTCCACGCAGGTATGTATCAGTTTTCCCTTTGCTGCGCTCAGTATAACACAGCCCCACCACCAGGACAACCGCTTTTTCCCCGCCTGCTTGACAGCCTTAAAATGCCTGCTATAATATCTCATAACATCGCATATTTCTATTTTCTGCCTGGAAAGCGATAGTTTTTGTCCGGATTTGGACCTCGTCCGCGTGTCGCGGCCGGGTTTATGGATTCCATCGTATTCGCTGCGCTCAGGAGAAAGCGCTGGCGGTATTACCGCACATCGCCGATGTGCTTCATGATACCGCTGCACGCTTCCCCATACACATTTGTATCGCTGGACAGGCAAAGAAGGGAGGAGAGCTTTTTGATCGTCTATCGGGAGCTCTCCTCCCTTGTGCGTGATTTAGGGATTCCCGCCAAGACCTTGTACGGCGTGAGCAACACTGTGGAAACACACTACCACAAGGTCCAGCTTCCCAAACGGGATGGCGGCGTTCGGGAACTCTCTGTGCCCGATCCCATTCTCAAGCACATTCAGCGGCGCATTACTCAGGTCCTGCTGCTCCCCATGCCTATTTCCCGCTATGCCTCAGCCTACCGCTATGGCGCAAGCACCCTGCACAATGCCGTGCCCCACGCAGGCCAGCCCGGGATTTTAAAACTGGACATCCGGCATTTCTTTGACAGCATTCTATACTCCACAGTCAAGGACAAGGCATTCCCGCCGGAGATCTACGCCGAGCCGCTGCGCATCCTGCTGACCATGCTCTGCTACCGCCGGGATGCGCTGCCTCAGGGCGCGCCCAGTTCCCCGGCTATCACCAACATCATTATGGCGCAATTTGACGAGGAGGTAGGCGCATGGTGCCGCTCCCGCTCCATCCGCTATACCCGCTACTGCGACGACATGACCTTCTCCGGCGATTTTGACCCCAGAGAGGTCAAAGCCTTTGTCTCCCAAAAGCTGCGCGAGATGGGCTTCTTTCTCAACGAGAGCAAGAGCAAATATCTCCCCGCCGGACAGCGGCAGACCGTCACCGGCCTTGTGGTAAACGAAAAGCCCGGCGTCCCATGCGATTACCTGCGCAGCCTGCGGCAGGAGCTGTACTTCTGCCGAAAATTTGGTGTGTCCGACCATATGGCCCACCTCGGGATCACAGAACCAGAGGCGCGCTATCTGGCTCGCCTGCTGGGCCGGGTCAACTATGTCCTGCAAATCACGCCCGGAAAAGGGGAGTGGGTACAGGCCCGGGCCTGGCTGCTGGAGCAGTGTGCAAAACAAAGTGGACAAGACCACTATAACCCTCTATGCTAAGTGGAGCAGCAATTACCCTTTCACAAGTACAGAGCCCCAGACAGCAATTGTCTGGGGCTCTGTTTTGTTTTCTCCAAGATTAGGTAATTTATTGGATGACCGTACAAAGAAACGCCCTTGCGCTCCCGGTTCTTCTCAATCCTGCATATGACGCAATTCTTGCAAAATTCATCTTGTTTGGCTATAATAATAACAATTCCAAAAATTATTACTATTTACTTTAACTGTTTAATTCGTTTTCCCTGGAGCTGGTTTTGCTTCCAGCTCTTTTCTGCGCTCCCCCTTTGCCGCCCGGTACTGGGAGTAAAACAAAAAATTACCGTTTAAGGAGGAAACATGAAAAACCACGTACGAGTACGAATCGGAAGCGCATTATTGTGCCTGACCATGGCATTGTCCCTTCTCCCTGCCAGCGTGCTGGCTGCGGAGATTCCCTCTGTCCACACAGAAGAGGATGTGAGCACTTCTGTCCCTGTGGAAGAAACCCAGGGCAAGATTACCATCACGGGCAAAGAAGGTTCCTACGCCACCCTCTCCGAGGCCATCCACGCCGCCGCTCCCGGCGACGCCATTGTGCTGGGCGGTGATCTGGAGGTGGACTCCAAGATCCTGATCAACAAGCAAATTACCCTGGATGGCAGCGGCTATACCGTAAAAGCGACCGGCACATGGAGCACCAGCAACCTGAGCAAACAGCTGCTGGGCGTCGAGGGCAGAGCTGCCGCCGGGACCGTAATTCAGAACATCACCTTGGACAGCAACGGCAAGGCGTATGGTTTTCAGCCTTACGATGTAGACGGAACCGTTATCTTAAGCAATGTTACGCTGCAGAACAGCGCCGGCACCGGCATGTCTGTAAATGGCTCCTCGGTGATCGCGGATCAGCTGACCATTACCGGCAGCGGATGGAGCCAGAGTATTGATGTATCCAACGGCGTTGGAATCGAGGGCAGCCCTATGCTGACTTTGACCAATTCCGACCTGCAGGATCCCATCGGAATTTTTGAGGATATCCCTGCGTCCGGTGTACAAGGAAACAGTGCCGCCGTTAAAGTCGACGGAGTGGTTTATCAGGCCGTTGAACACAAAATCGGCGAAAAATATAAACTCATCTATCAGGGTATACCCGTTAAGATTGGAGATCTGGGATATCAGACCCTGGAAGAGGCAGTTGAAGCCGCTGCTCCGGGAGACACGATTGAGTTGTTTGACGATATTGCGTTGACCTCTTGCCTGGAGTTGGACAAGTCCCTCACCATCCAGGGCAATCATCACACCATCACCAACATAGCAAACCGCATCATTCGTCTGACCCAGCCCGACCTGGATGTGAAAATTTATAATTGCGATTTGATTTCCAAATGCACAGCCAGCCATGATGTGCGCGGCATTAGTTTTGACTCTGTGGCCAGCAACGCTTTTCTTCTGCTGGATGGGTGCAGCATTTCCGCATCCTTCTATGCTATCAACATTATCCCCGGCCCCAGCAACATCTCTGTCACCATCAGAAATGGCTCCGTGGCCGCCGGCTGGGCCGCCATCAATAGTTATTCCAACAACTCCACCTTTGTGATCGAAAACTCCCAGCTGACCGGACTGAATGACAAGGGAGAGAGCCAGTGGAACAATTTTGCCACCATCGTATTTGATGGTTTCGGCTTCTCCACTCATGATAACATCGGCAAGTACGGCAGCAACAACACGGTCCGCATTTTGAATTCCACCGTTATGGCCTCCACCGAGAGCTCCAACGGACAGGACTGGCTGTCCCTCCAGTACGGTGCGACAGGCAATCAGGTATATGTGGACAGCGCAAGCCGCATTGTTGACGACGCCGCCAACGATATGAGCGAGGCAATCTACATCTCTTATCGTACTGGCAACAGCGACAACCCAGGGCAAGCCTATAACCCCGAGCACCTGGTGTCGGTCCAGAAAAATGCTGAGGCCTATCGCATTTGGGTGCCTGCCGGCAATACCATTCCGTTGCCTGACGCTCCCAGCAAAAGCGGATATTCTTTCGATGGTTGGTCTGATGGTACTGGCGTCTATCCTGCCGCCAGCTCTTACACGATGCCCGAGAGCAGCACCCTCACGTTAACCGCCCAGTGGAGTATCATCTCCGGCGGCGGCTCCAGCTCCGGCGGTTCCTCTTCCGGCGACAAGACCGAGACGGTCACCAATCCTGACGGCTCCACCACCACAACGGTAACCAAGCCCGACGGCACCGTCACTGAGACTACCAAGAACCCCGACGGCTCCAAGGAAGTGGTGGAGACCAAAAAGGACGGCACCACCACGACCACCACCACCGACAAGAGCGGCAACAAGACTGAGACCGTGGAAAATCCTGACGGCTCCAGCAAGACTACTGTGGACAACAAGGACGGCTCCTCTTCCACCACCACCGTCTCTGAGGACGGCAAGGTGGAAGCCGAGGTCAAGCTGCCCGCCGCTGTGGTAAATGACGCCGCCGACAAGGGGGAGACGGTGGCGCTTCCCATGCCCGAGGTCCCCGTGACCACCAGCAATGAAAACGCCCCCACCGTCACGGTCACTCTGCCTTCCAACACCTCCGCCAAGGTGGAGATCCCCGTTGCGGAGGTCACCCCCGGCACCGTAGCCGTCATTGTTAAACCCGATGGCACCGAGGAGATCATCAAAACCACCTTGACCACCGACAACGGCGTAGCCGTCACCCTGGCTGACGGCGATACGGTCAAGATCGTGGATAACTCCAAGGAGTTTGACGACGTCTCCAGCCTCCACTGGGGCAGCGACTACATCGATTTCGCCACCAGCCGCGAGCTTTTCTCCGGCACCAGCGCCACCACCTTCTCTCCGGAAACTGTCATGACCCGCGCCATGATCGTCACCGTTCTGGCCTCCTATGACGGAGCAGATACCTCCGCTTCCGCCGGTGAGGCCTGGTACACCTCCGGTCAGCAGTGGGCTGTGGAGAACGGCATCTCTGACGGCTCCAATATGGAGAACAGCCTCAACCGTGAGCAGCTGGCCGTTATGCTGTGGAACTACGCCGGCAAGCCCGCTCCCTCCGGTAATCTGAGCAGCTTTTCCGACGCCTACGATACCAGCGATTGGGCTGCTCAGGCTATGGCCTGGGCTGTGGAAAACGGCCTGATTTCCGGCATGGGCGACGGCTCCCTGGACCCCCAGGGTCTGGCCACCCGTGCTCAGGTTGCCACGATCATGAGCCAGTTTGTGGCTCTCACCGCCTGAGCAATTCACAAACACAATTTCCCCTGCGGTGCTTATTACAGCCGCAGGAGGGATATAAGAAAGCCTTGAAATCAAATGATTTCAAGGCTTTTCCTTTTCTATCAGCTTACATATTTTAATTTTTTCCGCTCGCCTTTGCTTTGCAGATCAGCTGTGTCATGGTGCCCATCGGGCAGTAGACACACCAGCTGCGGGGCTTAAAGAGGCCCATTGTCAACAGGCCCAGCACGGTGGAGGTGAGCATCACACTATAAAATCCAAAGGCAAATTGGACTGCTCCGGCGGGAAGTGCACTTCCGTGATAAGCCCAGTGCCAGGGCAGCTTGAATGTCCACAGGAGGGTGACCACCTGTTTGAGATCGGAAGCGCCCGCAAACACCAGCCAGGTGCTCCACAGCATCTGGAAAAACATCGCAAAGAAGAAGATCAAAAATCCATACCGAAACCATTTGCTTCTCATCCAGCCCGGGATATCACACTTCCGGGACAGCCCAAACCGCCCGCCAAGCAAGCCAAACAGCTGCCCTCGGCCGCAGTAGCGGTTGCAGTAGCCTTTGGTTCCGCCTGCCACAGCCATGATCAGCGGGATAAAGAAGCACAACAGGCCCAGCCAGGCGAAAAGGATATTGAAAAAGCCCAGCAGCAGATAGCACAGGGAGACAATCCAGAGATAATCATACCATTTCTTTTTCATACCGCCGCCTCCCGGATCTCAATCACCGATGCCGGACATTCCTTGGCACACTTGCCACAGCCGACGCATTTGTCCCGATCCACTACCGCCTTGATGCCGCGGTAGATAGAAATGGCACCCAGAGGGCACACCTTGACGCAGCATCCGCACGCCACACAGTATGCTTCTGATACTTCCGCTTTTCGCGGCACCCGGTTTCCTCTTGTCATAAACAGACCTCCATCACAACTCAGTGCTGACAGCATAACAGAGGGGAGTCCATTCTTCTGTGATTTTATCACACTCACTTTCCCCGCTCCTTGTTTGTCCCTGTTTTACCCTGTTTATGTCCAATAATATGGTTAATTTGGCAAATTATTAACAAAATCTTAATCTATATAAATTTCATCAGCAACAAACTTTGTTACCATTCTATTTCCAAAACTATTTCCATCTTAAATAGAAGAAAAGCAGCGAAATCGTACTGTATCCGACCAAAAGCTCCCATTTAAAATTTAAGATTTGTTGTGCATTTTTGCTATTTTCATCCGTTTTTTGCCTTCATGATAGGGTTGAATTGTCAAAAACGGGGTGGTAGAATAAAGGAAAGTTCCAGCGCTGATTATTCGCCTGATCATGGACAAGATTTACAATTTTGTCTTTTGTCAGGCACGACCATGAAAGACAGAATTAGATTCCCCTGCACGGCTGCAACCCAGTCTATGGAAAGAGGACATTCTGTAGTGCTGTTAAGCATTTGTATCAAACCGCGTTTGGAACAAATATCAAAATGGAGGGAACGGAAATGAAACAACGAGTGCGTCACTTGCTGAGCGTTCTGCTCGTGTGTGCGATGGTGCTCAGCCTTCTGCCCATTTCTGTATTGGCAGAGGAACTGGAACCCCCGCTCACGACGGTGACAGAGCCCGCCAATGTGCCCGAAGCGGAGGGTGAACCTAAAGAGGAACCTGAGCCGGAACCTGAACCCGAGCCGGAGCCCAAGCCGGCACAGACTATCTATGTATCGAATGAAGGTAATGATGAAACGGGTAATGGTAATATTGATAACCCCTATGCCTCTCTGGCTAAGGCGGTAGAGGCCATTAACGGAATGGACGACACCAATTTTGTCATCGAGGTGCAGTCTAACCTTACTGCTACTAAGTGCGCCCGGATCGTAGACAAGCATGTGACGATTCACGGAAATGGCCATACCATTATCCGCGAGGAGGGTTTTAACCAGATACAAGATAACGCCCGCTCTACCTATAACCCCGCCATTATCGAGGTTACGGTTCCCGGTGGCAAGGGTGCTTCCCTGACATTGGAGAATATTATCCTGGATGATCAGGGAATACATGAGGGCAAATATTTCTTGCAGGCGTCTTCCGATGCAACTCATCAAGTAGAGTTCACGTCTAAATATTCGGGCAACAAAGGTGACTACACTGCCACCTATGGTAATGATGAGATTGTACATGACGCCATGATTGCCGCCTACGGCACAAGTGCCGCTGAGATAAATATTACGTTAGGTACTGGAGCCGTCCTGAAGAATTATGGCGGTATGTCTGCTGTTCGTCTTGAAGCAAATTCCACCTTGACCATGGAAAACGACAGTGCTATTCGAGACGATATGGAAAAGGTGGTAAAGGGCGTATGGCCGGCCGCCGAGTATGCAAAATTTCCGTCTGACACTCGGTATACAGCAAGAACAGACTATGGTGCAGCCGGTGCTATCTGGCTCCAGGGCGGCAAGTTTATCATGAACGACGGCGCGGAAATCTCCGATATGGTCGGCCGTGCGGTGTATGCCGATAGCGGTACGGCGACCATTAATGGAACCATTTCGAATATTACTGGCGACAACAATATGTGGCAGGGCATGGACGGTGTTGCTGTTCATGTTCGCAACAATGCAGATGTCACCTTTGGTAGCACTGCCCTGTTTGATAATACCAATGTAAGCGCCAAAATTAACAGTGCAGTATATGTAAACCAGGGTAGTTTTAATATGGTTAACGGCTCTAAAATCTGTAACCTTGCTGGTACCGCCATAATGGGATACGGTTCCACCACGCAGCCTGCGGGTTCCATCAACATCACAATCGATGGCGAGATCTGCGGAATCACAAACGGCGGAAACGCAATTAACTTGAATGAGTCCGGTGGCCTATACTGTAAGATCGGTCCCAATGCAGATATCCACCATAACACGGTCTGGGCAGCTACTCTTTATGCTCAGGGCCCTGGTATTGTGATCGACCTTTATGGCACCATCCGAGATAACACCAGCACTCAGTATTCTGCCGGTATCTGGCTGGCAAACAACTTTACCGGTGCCAAGTTGACAATGCACGATGGAGCAAAAATTACAGATAATACCTCTGTTGATAACGGTGCCGCGGTCATTGTATCCCGCGGAACCTTTATTATGGATGGTGGTACTATTTCGGATAACTGCTCGGTAGGAAATGCTTCTTTGGCCGGCGGCGTCTCTGTTCGTCGTAGCGGATCCTTTACGATGAATGCCGGTCAGATTATCAACAACACCACTACTGGTTATGGCGGCGGCGTACAGTACAATGATGAGTCCTTGGGAAATGAGTGCATTACCCTGATCGGCGGTACGATTTCCGGTAATCTCATGAACGCAACCGCAACACTGAACGAGGACACCGGAAAGTACGACTTCACCAACGGAGTCTCTAATGATGTTTCCGTTTCGACCTCCCAATTCAGCCATATCGACCGCTACATGACCATCAGCGACAATATGGTCATCGGTAACGAAAACATCTATTTTGAGAAGTATGGCTTTACTCTGGACAATCCCGGTTCTGACGTGAAGTTCGGTAACGCCTCCACGGATTGTGAGACTGCTGTAACTGCGGCACTTGAAGATCAGTACCTCACCGGCGTGAAGGGCTCTCTGTGGTATCAGACCAGCCATGCCAACTTCCCCATGACAGTCACCGGCCTGACCTACGACGACACTAAGGATTTGTATGCTGCCGTCATCGAAACCAAGGCTGACGGAACTCCTGTAGACAATGCCGCGGTAAAGCTCCAGGTAGTTGAGCCCGACGAGGACGGTTCTTGCCATCTAGTTCTTCCCGGTAATATCAATGGTTATGCTGTCGTATTCCTGCAGGAGGAAGATGACAGAGCCCGTATCGTAAAGGTCACTCCCGCTGACATCACCGTCTATACCGGGGGTGAGAGCTACAGCGGTGCGGTGAGCGGCACCAGCGGCAGCACGGAAGGTCTGCCTGAACCCGGCTTCTACATCACCCTGTCCGATGCTCTGGATGAAGATCTGAGAGAACTTGCCAATTATACTGGTGAAGGCCCGATGGATCTGTCTGGCTGGATCTCTTTTGAGGCTAGCACTTCCTCTGGAGACCCCAGAAGCTGGACATTGGAGCGTTACGATGAGGACGGAGAAAGCACTGTCACTATTGACGGAAAAGAGCGGTACATCTACCGTCTGGTAGCTCCCGAAGGTCAGGATGCAGTTCGGGTGCAGTTTACCAATGAAAACGGCGAGGCTATCCCCAGCGATGAGTTCGTCATTGATCTGGATACGCTCTATCAGGAATTTGATATGAGCATCTACACCAATACTGTGGATGCTGGCTCTGTGGTGGCAAAGGTGAAGGGTGAGACTGATCAGTATACCGTCTCCACCTCTTCCGGCGTGCTGACTGTCCGCGGCGTTGTAAATACCGAGACCGGCACCACCGACATTGTGGACAAAGTTCCCTCTACTGCCGAAAATGTTACGGCTGTGGCAGCTGAGGGCACCAAGTATCTGATCAACAACAGCAATCTGGAAGTAAACGATTCTACCGGCGTAAAGCTGCTGGCTGACAACATCGTAGAGGAAGGCAAGCAGGCTCTGACCGAGTACCTGCTTGACGGCGATTACAGCCTCAACAACGAGTTCAAGTTCGAGTACAAATATCTTGACCTGGTGGACAGCAGCAACGGCAACGTGTGGATCAGACCCAGCCAGCCTATGACCATCTTCTGGCCCTATCCCGAAGGAGCAGACAGCAATGACACCTTCTATGTCATCCACTTCGATGGGCTGGATCGAAATTATGATGATCTGAGCAATGCACTTGAGAACAATCAGCCTGAGAATTGTAAGATTACCCGTACAAGCGGAGGTATTACCTTTACTGTAGACTCCTTCTCTCCCTTTGCTCTGGTTTGGAAGGAAGGCAGCAGTTCTGGCGGCGGCACCGGCACCCGCGATGACTATACCCTGCACTATGTGACCAACGGCGGCAACCATCTGTCTTCCGAGACTAAGAGTTCCTCCTGGACCAAGGACTATGAGGATCTGCCCACTCCCGTCCGCGATGGCTACACCTTCGAGGGCTGGTACTGGGATCTGCGCCTCACTGAGCCTGTCACCGGCGATGTGAAGGTGGACAAGACCACCGTTACCCTCTACGCCAAGTGGAGCGAAAAACTTGGTCCCGACGACACCGGCGTGTCCGGCTGGCTGGAGACTGACGAGCACAATGCCTTCCTCAGCGGCTATCCTGACGGCTCCTTCCTGGCCGACAAGAACATGACCCGCGCCGAGGTGGCTCAGATGTTCTATTCCCTGCTGCTGGATAAGAACGTGAAGATCACCAAGTCCTTCTCCGACGTGCCCACCGACGCTTGGTACGCCAAAGCCGTTAACACCCTGTCCAGCCTGGGTATGCTGGGCGGCTATCCCGACGGCACCTTCCGCCCCGACGCCCCCATTACCCGCGCTGAGTTTGCGGCTATCGCACTGGCCTTTGCCTACGATCCTGCCAGCGCCAGCTGCTCTTACACCGATGTGAGCACTAGCGCCTGGTACTACACCTATGTGGCTCAGGCTACCACCTACGGCTGGATCGGCGGCTACCCCGACGGCAGCTTCCGTCCCAACAACTCCATCACCCGTGCTGAGGTGGCGGTCATCGTCAACAACATGCTGGGCCGCGATGCGGACGAGAGCTACATTAACCGCAATGCGGATGAGCTGGTCAGCTTCGTGGATCTGTCTAAGAACCACTGGGCCTACTACACCATTATGGAGGCCACCAACACCCACGATTACACCACCTCCTCCAACGGTGAGTCCTGGAAGGCCTGATTGCCTAAGGTTCAGCATCCACTTTTAATTCCCGGTTGATATGGAAATTGGGAATTCCAAGCGCAGCACACAAACAAAGCCCCGTTCCGTTCACATGAACCGGTCCAGTAAAAACGGACAATAGACAAAGTCCCCCTTGATGTAGGAAAA
>OKRX01000118.1_pt1 | contig 55470 bp, 49 predicted proteins | sample 1601241 | NCBI WGS metagenome assembly OKRX01 (sample SAMEA3541500, study PRJEB24748) | human gut metagenome | biome: human gut; feature: human-associated habitat; material: faeces | place: China | collected 2012
CGTATGATTGCACCTGCCGCCTGCCGTTGTGTGTGAACTTCATCAAAAGGAGATAAAGAAAAATATCAAAGCTTTTACTTCGCCAGCGGCAGCACATACCAGTACACCGCCACGAAATGCAGCGTGCTGCCAGCGAGCACGAAGAGATGAAACAGCGCGTGGAAATACTTGACCTTCTTGCCGAAGCCATAGATGACCGCACCTACCGTATAAACCACGCCGCCCAGGATCACCAGCACAACACCCGTCATGCTCAGCGCATGGAACAAGGGCTTTACCACAAGCAGCAGCGTCCAGCCGATGGCGATATAGAGCACCATCTCCATGACCTTAAATTTTTCAAAGTCGATGAGCGTGAGGATAATCCCCAGCAGCGCGCAGCCCCAAGTGATTCCGAACATCACCCAGCCGGCAACATTGCTCTCGGAGCGCAGCGCAATGAGCACGCAGGGGGTGATTGTACCCGCGATCAACAGGTAGATCACGCCATGATCGACAATGCGCATAAACCGCTTTGCATTCCCTGTGGGCAGCCCGTGATAGAGTGCCGAGCAAAAATACAGAATGATCATCGACGCGCCGTAAATCACTGAGCTGACAACGCCCATGGCCGATCCAAGCTTCGCCGCGCGCACCGTGCACAGCACCAGCACGACGACGCCGAATACCGCGCCCACGGCATGGGTGACGGAATTGACGATATCCTCCGCTTTACCATATTGGATCAGCGGCACCTTATCCAGTGACATAATCAATCTCCCTCTCTTTGTCAATCGATCTGTTGGTTTGCTCTCTCTTTTGCGATACCCATCATAGCACTTCACACATCTCATGTCAATAGTTTCTGCAAATTACGGTTTAAAAATCTCCAAATTATTTTTCAATATATTTATATGCGGTTTTCAAAACTATATGATAACTCCGGATAGGTCGAAAGGCGGGATATACTCATCCTTCGCGGAGGACAGCTCCTGCAGATAACCACCTGTAAGCCCCAATTCCAGCAGCTTGTCCACCACTTTTTCATATTCCCTATGCGTAATTCGTCGGGTCAGCTCCGGAAAAGCCCCGAGCTCCCCGCACGGCGTATATTGGCACATCAGGCTGACGAGCGTCCCCTCCGGCAGGTTTTCATGAATCCATGTAAGCGCCTTGATGGACTGCGCTGTATTGCGGGGCAGAATGAGATGCCGGACAATGAGGCCCCTTTCCATCATGCCGTTTTCATTAAAAACCGCTTGGCCGGCCTGGCGGCTCATTTCCAGAATTGCTTTGGAAGCGTATGTGAAATAGTCTGCCGCGCCGGAATAGCGCAGGGACACTTCGCTGTCCACATACTTGAGATCCGGCAGGTAAATATCAATAAGCCCTTCCAGGGCCTTCAGCGTTTCCACCCGCTCGTATCCGCCGGAATTATAGACGACCGGCACCGGCGAATGGTATTTTTGCAATACCTGTGCGAGCATCGGTGCATAATGAGTCGGATTGACCAGATTGAGATTGTGTGCACCCTGCTCGATCAGGCGGTCAAACATGCGCATCAGGTTTTCCTCTGTCACCGGCGCGCCAAAGCGTCCGAGACTGATCTTTTGATTCTGGCAGTATACGCACCGCAGGGAGCAGCCGGAGAAAAACACAGTCCCGGAACCGTTTTGCCCGCTGATGCACGGCTCCTCCCACTGGTGCAGCGCGGCTCGCGCAACCATGAATCCGGCCGGCATCCCACAGACGCCGCCGGAGGGCCGGCCCGGTTCCCGCAGAGCGCCGCACCGGCGCGGGCAGGCAGTGCAGATGAAAGCATCCATCATTCCAATCCCCTTTTTCAAAGCGTAACAAAGTGCAACGCCTATGATAAAACGGAATGCGGGAAAAGGCAAGAATCTACGCGGAAAAATCGGGTTTCCCGCTTAACAAATCCTGACGCTTGGAGTATAATAAGCAGCAGAGCATTTATTTCGTTACATATCGTAAAGAACAGGAGCGATTTTTATGACAAAGATCCTCGCGCACCGCGGCGCCAACAAGCATGCGCCGCAGAATACCATTCCCGCGTTTCTCAAGGCGATCGAGCTCGGAGCGGAGGGCGTGGAAAACGACGTCCACCTGACCAAGGATGGAGCGCTCGTCATCTGCCACAACTACACGATCGACGAGACCTCCGACGGTAAGGGCAATATCTCCGACTACACGCTCGAGGAACTGAAAAGGTTCGATTTTGGAGCCTATTTCTCTCCCGATTTTAAGGGGACGCAGATCCCGACGCTGCATGAATTTCTGGACATCGCAGATCCCTTTGAGATCATCAACGTGGAGATCAAGAGCCCGAAATCCGGCGAAAAAGAGATCGTCCGCAAAACGATCGAATGTGTCAAGGAGCATCATCTCTTTGACCGCCTGATCATTTCGAGCTTTGACCCGCGCCTACTGGTCGAGGCAAAGGAGATCGACCCCAACACCCGTACCGGCTTCCTGTACTCCCCCGATTCGCCTGTGATCGAGCAAGTCTACGACGACCCGATCGCCTATGCAAAAGGGATCAAGGCCGACGCCCTGCATCCCCTGATCGCCTATGTGGATGAGGAGTATATCGAAGACTGCCATAAGGCCGGTATCATCGTCAACCCCTGGACGGTCAATCTCGAGGAAGCAATGCGGCTTTGCAATGAGTGGGGCTCAGACGGCATCATCACGGATATGCCAGATATGGCGGCGCGCGTGATGCGCGGCATATAAGCTTTTTTAAACATATCGTCCTTTCAACGCTTCTGTAAACCTGAGCGGAAAAATATTGCATCAAAACCGGCGCTTCCGGTGGCTTTACAACCACTGGAAGCGCCGGTTTTGCGTTCCAATGCGATTCCCCATCGCAAATTCACCAGGTAGCAGCTTTATTTGCATTTCAGGAATGCGTATCCTCCTCCTCTAGATTATCCAGTGCGTAACGGCAGCACTGGATCACCAGCTGATTCAGAGAAATATCTTTATCATGCGCCAGCTGCTCCATTTTTCCCACCAAATCATTCGGCAGCCGAAAGGTTTTATTCGTATACTCCGTTTTCTCAATCCGGAACAAGCAGACCACCTCTTTGTATTAAGTATACGCACCATTTTAGATGCTTAAAACAATCAATTTTACACTCATATTTATAGTGTAATTTATATTGACTTTTTTAGTGTAAGCTGATATTCTTGATTTGAAATCAAATCGATTTCTAATAAAATGATAAGGATGTGGTACCGTGAATGAGTTAGAGCAAAAGCAGCTGTTCTGCCCGCAATGCGGATCAGCCTGCCCGCAAGACCAAGCCTTCTGTGCGGCATGCGGCGCGTCCATCCTCCAGGAGGACGATTCGCCCAAGCTGCCGGAAGCGGACCGGAGCAGCAGCCCGCGCGGGCCGGCGCCTGAACCCGATCCTGTAGAGGCAGCCTGCAAGCGGCGGCGGACGCAAAAAATTCTCGCCGCCGCTTTGGCCTGTGTCATCTGCGCCGCAGCTGTCGTCGTGGTTGCCGTCTATCAATCCTCCTTCACAAAAATCGACGCAAAACAATGGATCGAGGTCACCTATTCCGGCCTGAACGGCAATGCGACGGCCAGTGTATCGCGCGGGAACGAATATATGGATGCACGACTGGCAGAGGCACTAGGCATATCGGCCGCCGAGCTAGAAGATGCTGATGCCCTTTACGGCTTCGCAGCCGCAGCCGCGGCAGAACTGCAACTAGAGAAGTTATACGACGATCTTGATTTTGATGTAGACGTTTCCCCCTCTGACCGTCTTTCAAACGGGGATCAGATCTCAGTAAAAATCACGTATGACGAAGCCGCCGCAAAAGAGGCGTCCATAAAAGTTCAGAATACGGAGTTCACCGTCACTGTGGAAGGGCTGCCTGACGGCAAGGAATACGATATCTTCCAAAACGTCCGCCTGGTCTTTGAAGGCACATCCCCCCGCCTGACCGCCTCGGTCGATACCGACGCGTGCGACAGCTTTATCAAGGACTATGTAACCTTCCAAATCTCTCCAAGGGATAACTTAAAAAACGGGGATAAGGTCACAGTTAGCGCCAGCTGGAATCGTTCGAAAGCAGCTGAAAATCTCTACCTGATTACAAAGGAGAAGCAGGAATACACCGTAAGCGGCCAGCCGGAGTATCTATCTACACTCAAGGAAGAAAAGCTTTCCGGCCTGCAGGCGGAAATCAACGATTACATCGAGGCAAAAATTATTGCGGCGTATCCCCCTTATACGAGTATGCCGGGCGGCGACGGCTCGATCAAGTCAATCAAATTGAAGGGGCTTCATCGGCAGTATCTCCTTGTCAAAAAGGCGACTTCCGATTCCTACGGAGATGAAAACCGTCTGATTCAAATTTACCGCTTTACGGCTTCCAATGAAAACGGGGCAAAGGATATCTACAGCGCCATCCTTGTAAACAATATGATAAAATCCGGCGGCGGGGAGGTTTCATGGAATGATATCTGGCAGAAAGGCCCCTACGAGAAGGCGGAAGACTTGATAAACGACTATGTCACAAAGGAAAAAAGCGATTATACTGTGGAAACAGTAGAGTAGGGAGGGCGGTTTATGGAAAAACAAACAGCCGGTAATGAACGCACAGCTTTTTCGAATGGGCGACCACAAAAGAGCCGCCGTTATAAAACCCATATTCAATATCTCTGCGGCGTGATTGTGCCAAGCGCCATTCTCCTGATGCTTTTGACCTTCTCCTCCATTTATTCCATGCCACTGCAAACGGTAAAAGCCTATTGTGAAGCCTATCAGGCTCAGGATTGGAGCGGCGTATACAGCTGCCTTTCCAGCGGTGTAGAAGACACGCTGCGCAATGGGATGGAGGGGCGGGCCGCCTTTGTGAAGGCAATGGAGCAGCGGGAAAATTTGCCTAAAACAACTTCTTTTCAAATTGAAAGATACACAGAAGAAACAGACCCGTTCACGCGCCAGCCTGCACGCGCCTATACCGTATCGTACACGCAGGCGGGAAGCTCAAAGCAGCACACAAAAACAATTACCGTGTCCAGGCAGGAAAATGGCAGTTGGCTGGTCACAACGGAGCCTTTCATAGAACATCCGCTGGAAGGTCAACGACAGCCATAGAAAGCAGCTAATCAAAAACCTGAAAAAATGGAGGAAAAAATGAAACAGTGCATGAATTGCCAAAAGGCACTCAACGACAACGCAAAATTCTGCGTTTATTGCGGCACAAAATGTGAAGCCTCATCCCCAGCGTCTGATCAGCCGGTGCAGAACGCCCCCCTGAATCCAAGCCCCACTATTGATCTGAAGCAGCTGTTACCCACATCTGCCGACGCAGTCCTTTCAGACGAACCCAAGCTGAATTTATTGAAGAAAAATGCTTCCGGCCTTACCTACTTTATTTTTCTGCTTCTTTATTCCCTGTTCGCCTGCGTCAGCTTTTTTTACATCTTCACCTCCGAACTGCCAGGGATGGATTTTCTGAACGACATCATGGGAAAATTCGGCCTTTCGATCTATACGTTAAAAAGCTACCTGCCTTCTCTGGATACCCTCACCATCCTGTACCGTTTTGCAAAAGCGCTCGGCATGCTGCCCATCATTTTGATCTGTATCGGGATCTGGAAATTCTATCTGGCCTGCAAGCAGCCTGGAAATACTGTTGGGCACTCAAACGGGCTTATTTTTATCGAGATTCCGGTGATTATTTCATTTATCGGTTACGCACTTGGCGCAATCCTGATTTTGATCGGTGGAGGCTTGCTAACGTCCGCCTTGGATAAATGGTGGATTTTCCTGATTGCTCTCGCGCTCTGCCTTATATCGCTCATCGATTTATTTTACGCCAGCATGATCCTTCGGCTTTTGTTAAATGCCCGGCAGATTTTAGAAAGCCCCACCCCAATCAGCACGATCTCTTATGGCTGGGTTCTCATCGTTTTCAATTTTATCTCTGCCGTCTATCACCTGTTTTTCGGCGCAAATGGCGTACTGGGGAATCTCCTATGCGCAGCATCGGTCACTGCAATTACGATTTGCCTGATACAGTATAAGAACAATATAAACACTTACTGGCGCTCCTCTTCAGAGGCTGAATAAAAGCGCTCCTCCGTTTACACTTGTCAAACAGTATAAAAAGCCGTATAATAAAGCAAGAGATAACGTTTAACACGTGTACACACGGAGGTTTTGATATGGCTGATCTGAAAGACGAAACCCTGCGCCGCGCGCAGGAGCTTGCAAATTTTAAACTGCTTGCCTCAGGTGATATTCCAAAGATAGATCTTTATATGGAGCAGGTTACCTCCCTGTTGGAGCAAGAGATGGGGCCGAGCCTACGCCGCAAGGATGAGAGCGTTTTTACCAACACAATGATCAACAACTACAGCAAGGAGGGCGTCCTCCCCCGCCCGGAAAACAAGCGCTACAATCGCCGCCATATCATTACGCTCATCTATATTTTTCTGCTCAAGCAAAATCTTCCGATGCCGGAGATCAAACGCTTCACCTCACATATTGAAAATGCAGAGCAGCTCGATAAGATGTACGACATTTTTTACGACCTGGTCGGAGGCTATGAAAAGACCTACCGGAAGGATATCGAGGATAAGCTCTCCAGAATCGAGCATCAGTGCAAAGATAAGGGTGTCACAGATGAGAGCAGCATAGCGTTGACGCTGATTGCCCTGCTCTCCTTCGAGGCCTCCCTAAACACCATGCTCAGCAGCCGCCTGCTCGATTATTGCAAGGAAAAAAGAGAAGAACGGCTTCAGCAGGAAGAGGTGCACAAAGCTCGCGAACAGGCGGGAAACGAGCAGGAAGCGCAGGAAAACAATCAAAAGGAAAAATGAGGATATCTGTGCGCAGAGGGGCAAAGCTGCCGGTTTCACCGCCTTGGGCGGCCTGAAGCCCCACAATGTATGCACATTGGTGCGTTTTTCCACGAGGTCTCCAAGCCTCTAGCATCGGTAAACAAGGGGAAACAGCGCCGCCCGGCAGGCGCAAAGCCACGTTTGCCGCGTTCTCGGCCTCGGCTGGCGGCAGCCAGCCTTCGCCCTGCGGCCTTGCAAACCTGCCCCTGCGGCGCCGGAGCGGTCCTTTGGAGTTTTGGGGCAATGCCGGGGCCTTTGGCAAGGCAGACGACGACGCCTTCCTTGCCGGAAGGCGAGGAGGATAACGCCGGCAGAGGTCCCCGGCATCGCCCTCAAAACCGTTGTTGCCCCTGTTCGCCGATGCTATCTTCATTTTAGCAAACCGAAATTCAATTTTCAAGTGTATTTTGACTATTTTATTCAAACCAAGTGCAAATTTGATGCCCTATTTTTAGTGATTATGTTACAAAATTCACCTTTATTCTTTCCGTATAGAAAAGAAATACGCTTCTTTTTTTGACAAAATGCCGAAAAATGCGCCACAGGGATCATGGAAAAGCCTAGATCCCCGATCCCGGTGAGGTTTGTAAAAAATATTCCCGGTTTTGGCGTACAGCCGCGGAGTCCGGCTTGCATTCCCCTGCCTTTTCGTTATAGGCGATCGCCTTTTCTCGCTCTCCCATCCGCTGGCAACAGGCACACAGCTGAAGATAGGGGATATAGCCATGGTAATCCGGTTGGATCAAGGTGCCGGCACGCTCGTCGCGGGGACAGCGTATCGCCTGTTCATACCAGAAGCACGCAACGCGGTAATTCCGCCGGTCGAAAAAATGCTTTCCGATGTCACAGCACACGGGCGCCCGTGGGAGGTCAAACGCAAAGCTTTGCAACAGGCTTTCCAGGGCCTGCTGTGCATGACCCTGCTGATAGCGGCAATCAGCGCGGAGCCGGCAGGCGTCAATCTGGTTCCCGATCCAGCCATGCCCATCGTCCAGAAAGGTGGTGAAGGCTTCGTCTGCGTCCTGAAAGCGCCTGTGGTAATAAAGCTCCCGCGCATAGTAAAACTGCTCGTGTGGTGTGAGCGGCCGGCCCTCCCGGAGGAGCTTTTCAAAGATGCGCAGATTCCGGTCCGGGTCGCTGGGGCGGAGCTTCCGGTGCGTGACGGCGATTTCAGAGTAAACGATCGCGCCCACCGGCGTGATGACCTCGTGGACTGCACCCTGCCAGAAGAAGCCGGCATGGTTGCGCACAATACGCTCCCGGTAATAGGAAAAGGTCGGATTGCCCGCCTCATCAAAGGCGGTATGGTAGCGCATCATCACAACGTCTGTTTCCGCTGGAAGTTCGATTTTGAGCTTTTTCAGGTTCGTTTGGTCCGCGCCGAGCAGAATGTCACTCGCATCAAGCCACATGCAGTATTCCATCGTCGCTTTGGAAAAGGAGAAGTTGCGTGCAGCGGCGAAATCGTCCACCCAGGGGAAGTCAAAAATTTTGTCTGTATACCGCCCGGCGATCTCTTTTGTCCGGTCTGTGGAACCGGTATCGACAATGATGATCTCATCGGCAATTCCCACGACGCTGTCCAGGCAACGCGCAAGCGTTGTCTCCTCATTTTTTACGATCATGCACAGGCTGATGGTCATAAAGCTTCGCCCCTTCGTCCTTCCGATTTTGATCCAGATACACTTCATGCTATGCGAATGGAGCATGAGAAGCGTCTGATTTTTCCCGGGAAATATCAAAAAACCCTGAAACGGCAGCAAATGCATTTACCGTTTCAGGGCGATTGCCTATATTGGGATATGTTACGGCATCAGGCGGCGAATCACCATTTCGCAGTCCGCTTCATCCATGATCTTTGGCACCGGATAGAGCGGGTTGCCCTCCTTGAGCGCACGCTTGACCAGCGTCGGAATATCCTCCTCGCGGATCTGCTCGATCTTGTCGGGGATATTCATATTCTTGTTGAGCTGGCGAATGGCGACGATAAAGGCATTCGCCTTCTGGGCAACGGTCATGCCGGGCTGCGACACGCCGGCCACATCTGCAAGGTCCGCAAGGCGCTGATGCGCGCTTGCTCCGTAGTAATCGAGGACGTACGGCAGGATGATCGCGTTGGCAAGGCCATGCGCGATGCCATACATGCCACCGAGGTTATGGGCGATGGCGTGGACATAGCCGACATAGGCGCGCGTGAAGGCAACGCCTGCATAGTAGGATGCAAGCAGCATTTTGCCACGCGCGTCGATATCCTTGCCGTTTTGATAGACCTTCTCAATATTGGCAAAAATCATCTTGACGGCGCGCTTCGCGTTTTCTTCCGTATTGCGTGTATTGCTGCGGCCGATATAGGCTTCCACCGCGTGGGTGAGTGCGTCCATACCGGTGGTGGAGGTGATGTGCGGCGGCAGGCCGACGGTGAGCTCCGGATCGAGCACCGCGTATTTCGGGCGCAGGACAGGATCATTAATGGCATATTTCTCATGTGTTTTCGGATTGGTGACGACGGCCGCAATGGTCGTCTCAGAGCCGGTACCCGCCGTGGTGGGGACGGCGAAGAACGGCGGCAGCTTGCGCAGGACCTTGAGCACGCCACGCATCTTCGGGATTGGCGTATTTGGGCGCACTACGCGTGCCGCAGCAACCTTGGCGCAGTCCATGGAGGAGCCGCCGCCAAAGGCGATGATCGCTTCGCAGTTGTTCTCCACATAGAGGCTGCGTGCGTCTTCGATATTGTCAAAGGTGGGATTGGGTTGCGTGCCATCATAGAGCGAGTACTGGATGCCGGCCTGAGTCAGCTTTTCAAAGAGCGGATCGAGCAGATGAAGGCCCATCAGGCCCTTATCCGTAACGACGAGCACCTTTTCCACGCCCTTGGACTTGATCAGCTCCGGCAAGCGCTTAATCGCGCCGGGGCCCTCGAGCCGCTCCGGCTCCGACCAGTCGAGGAAGCAGACAAGCACGCGGAAAACCGCCTGATAAGTACGGTACCATGCTTTTTTGATTGGCCACATAGAGATTCATTTCCTTCCTTCTTCAAAAAACCGCTAGTAGGCCGCCTGAGATCAGAAAAAATGGTTTTGCCTTTCGTATTTTTGCCACAGCACCAACATCCGTGTGGCAAACCTCCGAAGTACCATCGAAGAGAAAATTTTGCTGTAGCTGCAAGGCGCTTCCCCGAGTGCAACCTCAGCGATTGCAGAGAGGGACCAACGCCTCAGGCACCCAAAATTGCCCTTTAATGGCGTTGCTATCTGATCTCAGGCGGCCTTAAAGCGGTTTTCCGGTAGTTAATATGCCTATAGTTTACTATTTTTTGTTTCTCAATGCAAGGGGATGTGTATAATTCTCCAAAAAGGCGCAAAGTATACGGCGGGCTATGGAAAAGGAGAAAATATTTGAGAATCTCCATGCGGCTGCTGATGAGGAACGTGTGGATTCTGCATTTTCACGCGGTTATTTTGATTTGACTTTCCTGCCTTGGTCTTATAATATAGAGGAAAGTATTTTGAAGGTGTGAGGCGAAAGAAGAGAGGAAAAAGCGCTTACAAATTGCTTACGTTACACGGGAAAATCCTCTGGTCGTTCGTCCCACTGGGATGAAAAGCGAAAAAGAACGGACAGAAAGAAGATACATTCAGGAGGACAGCTCATGAATCAGTGCGATGAAATCCTTACGCAGGTCAAAAAGGCGTTCGTCGGCAAAAAGGACGTGGCGCACAAAATTCTCATGACCATGCTCGCAGGCGGCCATGTGTTGCTTGAGGACATTCCGGGCGTGGGAAAGACGACGCTCGCCGTGGCCTTTGCCAACGCGACGGATCTGCAGTATAAACGCATTCAGTTTACCCCAGACGTACTGCCGTCGGATATTACCGGCTTTTCGCTCTATCACCGCGAGACGGGTGCAATGGAATATCAGCCAGGCGCGGCGATCTGCAATCTGCTGCTTGCGGACGAAATCAACCGCGCTTCCTCCCGCACCCAGTCCGCGCTTCTGGAGGCGATGGAGGAAGGAAGCGTGACGGTCGACGGCGTGACGCATCTTATCCCGCAGCCCTTTACCGTGATCGCCACCCAGAATCCCACCGGGTCGGCCGGGACACAGCTGCTGCCGGATTCACAGCTGGACCGCTTCATGGTGCGCCTTTCCATCGGCTATCCGGAGCCTGCCGCCGAGCGGGAAATGCTGCGCCGCAAGCACGGCGAAAACCGCGGACAGTCTGTGCAGAAGGTGACAGATGCGCAGGCCCTTCGCGCTATGCGGGATGAGGTTTCCCGCGTGTTCGTCCATGGGGATATCTATGATTATATTGTGCGCCTTGCCCACGCGACGCGCGAGCATAAATCCATTCGACAGGGTGCGAGCCCCCGCTGCTCTGTGGCGGCGATGGCGCTTGCACAGGCCTGCGCATGGATGGACGGGCGGGACTATGTGGTGCCGGAGGACGTGAAGGCGATCTATCCGGACTGTACGGCACATCGGCTTCTTTTGACTGCGCAGGCCAAGGCGTAGGGCGTGCAGCCACGCGAGCTGCTCGACGAAATCCTACGCAAAACGCCTGCGCCGAAGATCAGGTGACAAGATGAATCGTTATCGTATTCTTTATCTTTGGCTTCTGGCCATGGCGCTTTCCTATTATGTGATCGATACGCGCTATCTTTCCTGGCTGCTGCTGGTGATGCTCATCCTGCTTGTGCCGATTGAGGTGCTGCTTAGCCTGCCCGGACTGATGACCCTGCGCATGAAGCTGTCAACAGAGCCGGACACGCTCTGTCAGGGCGGCATTTTGACCGCGCGCGTGGAGATTGCCTCCCGTTTCCCGATTCACGCCGTCCGCCTGCGGCTGCATTGCAAGAATCTGCTCACTGGCGAGGAAGCGGACAAAAAGGGCTGCTTTCCGGCGCGTGGCGGGAAGATGGCGGAGCTGCCCTGCCTCTGGGAGCATTGCGGCACCGTGCGCTGCCAGGTGACCAGCGCGCGTCTTGTCGATCTGCTGGGCCTTTTTTCTTTCCGCGTACCTTTGCCGCAGCCGGTGGATGTGCTGATATCGCCGCAGCCGATTCCCTTTCAGGGGAAAACGTCGTCCCTTGTGCCGGGCGGCGCGTCAGAGGGAATCGCCCTGTCGGCCGGAAAGGGCGGGGAGGAACGCAGCGCAGTGCGGGAATTCCACGACGGGGACCAACTACGGGACGTGCACTGGAAGCTTTCCTCCAAGATGCAGAAGCTCATCGTGCGGGAGGCGGAGCAATCTCCACAGCCGAGCGTCGTGCTGGCCTTCTGCCTGAGCGGAGAGCCGGAGCGCGCCGATCAAACGCTCGCAAGGCTTGCGGGCCTTTCAACGGAACTGCTGGAGAACCGGTGTGTGCACAGCCTGCAATGGTATGACGCATCGAAAGCGGATTTGTGTACTCGCCAGGTGGAAGATGAGAGTGAATTCTGGGCAACACTGCAGGAGGCCTGCTCCGGCCCGCTAGAGGAGCAGGAGGCGCGTGTGGAGGACTACCGGGATCAGTTCCATGCACCAATGGCAGATCTGCTGTTTCTGATCCATGCGGACGGGATATCCGTCTTCGGCGATGCAGAGGAGGGGATGGAATGAAGAATACTGACTCCTCTTTGGCAGTGCAGGGCGCCAAAGCGTGGTTGCCAACGGCCCTGCTTCGCTTCTGCAGCGCAGCGGTGTTGCTGCTGACCGGACTATATGGAACGCTGCTCTGCTTTTTCAATACATTTTCTCTGCCGGAGTCGCAGACAGCGCTGCTTTGGGCGCTGCCGACGGCGTTGCTGTTCCTGTTGATTTTCGCCCTGCCGAAATACCGGGGGATCGCATATCTGGTCGTTTTTATCCTGTGGGGGATTGCTTCCTTTTTCGTTATGCGCCAGGTTGTGGCGGGTGCGGTGTTCGTAGCGGAACAGTTTTCCACCCAGGCCTCTTCCGTGTTTACAAAGCTCGGCCATTTTACCCCGCCGCAGGCGCAGGAGGAACTTGCTGCCTGCCGCATGTTTTTCCGTGTGGTCCAGTTTCCGCTGACAGGGTATCTTGCCTGGGCCGTGGTAAAGGCACACAGCTTCTTTTTCTCCCTCCTCGCGACCGCGCCGTTTCTGGCAATTGCAGCCGTGGTGGGGCTGGTCCCGCCCGCGTTTGCGCTGGTTTTGTTGATCGGCTTCTGGGCTGCCATGCTGCTCTCAGGCAGAGCGGGTAAAGCAGGGGAGAAGCAGGCCGCACAAGCGGGGCTCCTGCTCACGCCGTTTGCCTTCCTCCTGACCATACTCGTTGTACTCTTTTGTCCTCCGGATGCGTATCAGCCCTCCGCCTCGGTTGTACAGGCGCGCAATGCGGTAATTCGGACGGTTTCGCAGCTGCTTGACACCAATCGGAACGACGCGCCCGCGCATTCCAGCCTCGGCGTGCCGATGACCGGATCGCCCGGAAGCACGGACCTGACGAATGCGGGCGAGCTTTCTTTTACCGGGCAGACCGCATTGCGGGTGTCTATGGCCCAGCCGCAGGATTTGTATCTGCGCGGCTGGGCGGGCGCGGTTTATACAGGCACCTCATGGGATATGCTTTCGGAGGCGGATTATCGTGCGGTCGAGGCCGATTTCCAGCCGCTTTTATATGCCTCCGTTTCAAGGAAAGGGCTGAGCGGCCGGGACGAAACGATGGAGCTTTCCTCCATCGATGTCGAAACCGTCAGCGCCAATCGTTCCTATGTCTACCTTCCCTATCAACTCGCACAGGTGGAGAACATTTTATCCAGCGGCAATCCGAATCCGCAGATTGCTTCAGATTTCGTACAGGATGCGTATTTAAAGCCGGAAATGCAGAGCGGGAGCGTATCTCCCCATTACAAGCTTTCTTTTTATAGCCCGTTGAGCAAAACGCTGCAGCGGCAGATCTCCAGCCAGGTCAAACAGCGGGAGCGCACTTATGAAGCGCACATTACAAAGGTATACACACAGCTGCCGAACGGCGTCCGGGAGAGGCTGCTCGCTTATGCAGAGGCTGCCGGCCTGCAGGCTGCAAACGGGCCGGAGGACTGGCTGCGTGTTGCACAGGCGGTGGCGGGGACTGTTGCCAGTGCGGGCACCTATACGGAAAAGCCGGGCACCATGCCTGCAGGAAAAGATTTTGTCACATATTTCCTGGAGGAACGGCCGCAGGGCTACTGCATCCACTTCGCGAGCGCAGCGGCCGCTTTAATGCGCGCGCTGGATGTGCCGGCGCGCTATGTTGAGGGTTATACCGTGAAAACCAGTAATTTTAAGAAGGACGGCAATGCTGAAATTCCAGACCGCCAGGCGCATGCCTGGGTGGAAATCTGGGTGGACGGCGTGGGATGGACGCCGATAGAGGCGACGCCCGGCGGGGCTGCAACACTGCGGGAGAATCCGGATGTGGACAAGGAGCCGCCCGAGGGCACCGCGCTTCCTACCCAAACGCCGACTTCGGATGGATCGGTTACGCAAACGGGGTTGAAAACATCCCATTGGCTCCTCCCGCTGCTGCTCTGCCTGCTCCTGACGGCGCCGATTGCCGTGCGGCTGGAGTTGACCAGGCGGCGGAAGCTTGCCTTTCGGCAGAAAAACCGGAACCAGGCGGCGATGACAGTTTACGCCTATTTATGCCGCCTTACCCGCTTTGGATATTCGATCAGCGGGGAGGCGCAGCGGATTGCGCGCAAGGCGAAATTCAGCCGCCATACGCTCACGTGGGAAGAGCTTGCCACCCTTCAGAAGGAGGCGGAACAGGCAGAGAAATCCACCTACGCGGGGCTTCCGCCTTGGAAGAAGCTTTTATTCCGGGTTTTGGTTTTCTAAATATAGATATGGAGATCCAGAAAGGACGCGGCTTGAAGAAGTTGCGTCTTTTTTGCTTTCTTGCATCATATGACGTAAAATCTATGGAAAGCAGTGGCAATCCAATGGGTTTTATGCTATAATAATTCCCTATCCTTCGTTTTAATTAAAAAAGCATGAGGAAAAGCTAGAGGAGGAAACCGGATGTCAAGTAAAGTGTGGATTTTTGCGGCCTTCGGCTGCTATCTGCTGGTAATGATGGGAATTGGCGTGTTTTATTATAAACGCACGAAAAATTCCGAGGACTATTTTCTGGGTGGACGCTCGCTCAATGGCTGGGTGGCCGCGTTGAGCGCGCAGGCCTCGGATATGAGCGGCTGGCTCCTGATGGGCCTGCCCGGTGCGATTTACGCATTTGGCACAGGGCAGATCTGGATTGCGGTGGGCCTTGCCATCGGCACGATCCTGAACTGGATTCTCGTCTCCTCCCGGCTGCGGCGGTATACGATCCAGGCAGGAAATTCTCTGACGCTTCCAGAGTTTTTTGAAAACCGTTTCCATGATCAGACCAAGGTGTTGCGGGTTGCATCCTCCCTGTTTATCATGATCTTCTTTTTGGTCTATACAGCCTCCGGCTTCTCTGCCGGCGCAAAGCTTTTCTCCTCCGTATTTGGGCTCAATTATACGCTCGCTCTTGTGATTGGTGTGGCTGTCATTTTGATCTACACGTTTTTCGGCGGCTTCCTTGCGGTGTGCTGGACGGACTTCGTGCAGGGCTTTATGATGCTCATCTCCCTGATGGTGGTGCCGGTAATCGCAATCGTTATGCTGGGCGGCCCGGGGGAGGCGAAGGCGGCGCTGGATTCGATCGGCGTCCATTTCCTCAACCCGCTCTATGATAACGGTAAGCCCATGGGCTTTATCAGCATTCTCTCCCAGCTTGCATGGGGCCTTGGCTATTTCGGTATGCCGCATATCCTGATCCGCTTCATGGCGATCAAAAACGAGGACGAGGTGCGTAAATCCCGCAAAGTGGCGATCGCCTGGGTGGTCATTTCCCTGTCCGCCGCCTGCTTCCTGGGTGCAATTGGCCGTGCGTTTTTCCTGGATAGCCCCATCAGCAATCCCGAAAATGTATTTATCGAGATGATCGGAGAGGTATTTACCAATCGACTGGGGATCCCCTTTGTCGGCGGCCTTCTGCTTTGCGGCATTCTCGCGGCGATCATGTCCACGGCGGACTCCCAGCTGCTCGTCACCGCCTCCTCGATTTCTGAGGACGTCTATCAGGGCGTGATCCACAAAAATGCGAGCGATAAGAGCATGCTGCGCGTCAGCCGCATCACGGTGCTGGTGGTCAGCGCGATTGCCTTTATCATCGCGCTTGATCCCAACAGCAGCGTTATGGGCCTTGTCTCCAACGCGTGGGCAGGCTTCGGCGCAACCTTCGGCCCGGTCGTGATCCTGGCGCTGTTTTGGAAACGATCGAATTTTGCGGGTGCTGCCTCCGGCATGATCGCGGGCGGCCTGACGGTTATCGTATGGGATTATATCAAATTCGGCGGGGAAACGCTGGCGGCGCGCACAGGGCTTTACTCGTTGGTACCTGGTTTTGCGCTCGGGCTGGTTTTGATGATTGCGGTCAGCCTGCTGACGAAGGCTCCCTCCAAGGAGATGCTGGAGGATTATGATGCGGTCGCCTCCCGGAAAGAGATCACCGAAACGGCGAATTGACCCCAAGGTATCCTGATTTTTTAGAGGGCTGCTTCGGCAGCTCTCTTTTTCTTTGCAGGCATGTTCTGCTACCCTTTCTCATAATAATGAAAATGCGGATAAAAATCGGAAAAATGCAAATCGAAATCACGATTTTGATTGCCTTTTCCAGAGAGAATGGTTATGAGATGAGAATAGGCGGTGGCAGTCACGTTGCAGACAAAGGAAACGAGCCGGTTGAATATCGCACTGTCCGTTGTCATTTTCCTTGCGCTCGGCGCTCTGAGCGTTTTCGGCGTGGTGCAGGGCGTGGAGGAGCGCGAGGGGCGGGCTTTGGCGGCGCAGGGGGCGGAGACGGCCGCCCCATCCAGCCTTGCGCCTGCAGGTTCGCAGGAGTCCACCTCGCAGACGGATACGACGCAGCCCTCCTACATTAAATGGGTGGAGTTCAACGCGCCCTACGCTGCTCTGAGCGACACGCTGGCGCTCGATATCAAGACCCATGAAAACGGGCCGCATGTTAGCTGGATTGATTCGCTCGCATGGCTTGCATGCAAGAACGGCGGAAACTGGAAGGGTTATAAGTCGAGCCAATTACAAAAGCTCAAGGACGCGTTGGCGGATGGCAAGACTGTCGATGAACTGATGGCCGATAACAAATACTACGATTATTATAAGCGAGCCTATACGGCCGTGCTCGGCGGCATGGTGGGCGAATATGAAAAGGAGGCCCCGGACAAGGAGCACGAGGGCCAGAAGATTATTGTCAAAAAATATGGGCTGAAGGCCTATTGCCCGATTGCAGAGGGCTTTGGCTACAGCCATTACGATGATTTCGGCGATTCGCGCTCCTACGGCTACCGCAGGCGGCATCTTGGCAACGATCTGCTGGGCGCGATCGGCACACCGATCGTTGCTGTGGAGGGTGGCATCGTGGAGGCGTACGGCTGGAACCAATACGGCGGCTGGCGGCTGGGCATCCGCAGCTTTGACGGCAAGCGATCTTATTATTACGCGCATCTGCGCAAGGGGCACCCCTATCAGACGGGCATTCAGCTTGGCTCCAAGGTCAAGGCTGGGCAGGTGATCGGATATCTCGGCTCCACAGGCTATTCGACCAAGGAGGATAAGAACGGCATGACGCAGCCACATCTGCACATCGGCCTGCAACTGATTTTTGACGAATCGCAGAAAGAGGGGATCAACCAGATCTGGCTGAACCTTTACCCGCTTATCGAGCTTTTGAACCGCAACAAGGCGACGGTTGTGCGCGATGAAGAATCGAAGGAATATTTCCGTAAATATGATATTTTTGACCCGGCCTATCCGAAGGAATTGCAGGAAAAGCCAAAGACGACGGCTCCGCCCGCCACGACGACACAGGCGCAGACGACGCAGCAGGCTTCGGCGGCACAATAAGATTGAATAGTAAAAGGCTTTGGGCCGCCGCTGAAAATGCGGCGGCCCCTGTTTGTGCTACAACAGGTGGACTTGCGTTGCGGTGAGGACGGCCTGATAGCCTGTATGGGCCTCATGATAGGCCTTCATAAGCGCTTCGAGATGACGACGGCCGGCGGATGTGATCTGGTAGTAAATGCGCATCTGCCGTTTTCCACAATCAGAGGTGTAGGTTGTGATGTAGCCTCGATCTAACATGCGATATAACGTGGGATACATGGCCCCTTCTGGAATGCGAAAACATCCGCCGCTGTATGCCTTAATGGACTGGCTGATCTCATAGCCATAACGATCGCCTTTGCTTAGGCAGGCGAGGATTAGACATTCGGTGAGCGCTTTCATGAAGTTGTCTCTGGCCTTTTGGAGCGCTTCCTCTTCACTGATAGGTGGATTTCGCTTTTCTCTCAAGCGGACGATCGTTTGTTGAATTTTTGATTTTTGCATCATTGACAGCTCCTTTTGATGATTGAACCGGATGAAACCGGCAGCGTGCAACATATTTTGGCGTTCCCCTGACACTCCGTCAGGGGATTTTTTGATCCCCTCCCTCCTCTGCCAGATTGATGACCGGAACGCCCCTGCGCCGCGCATACCGCACCGTATATGCCGTGCCGCCTTGATCGCTCAGGCAATAGCAGACGCAAACGTCGCTGTGATCGACCATGTAGCGGTTCCGCTCGAACATACAGCCTCGCGTGTAACGCTCAGAAAGATATACCACCTCATCCGCCCGCCGTTTGATGGATTCATAGAGCAGCCTGTCCGCTTCCCGCCATTGTTCCGCCTGATCGCGGCAGGGGAGGGCCAGAATCAGCTTCACCTGCGGGTGGAACCGCCGCGCTTTCAAAACGGCCTGCGCCGCGAGCGTGTCAAAGCCCAAGGCTCCGCCGCAGTAAAAGGTGGTTATGTCACGGTTGAGCAGTGCCTTTACAGTTTGGTGAAGGCGCTTTTGCACGGTGGATCGTTCGGCTTCTGGAATTTTTCGATGGCCGGTGAAACAACAGGATGATCCATACATTTTTTCTCCTTTTCGTAATATAAAGAATATTTCTTTAAAAATCTGCCAACTTAACTCAAATGAGTTAACCTTTTGCAAAATAATAAGCTAACCTAAAGTTAACTCATTTTAGTATAGGAGATCATAAAAAATGCGTATTGGTGAAGCTGTTAAAAAACGGATCATAGCTCTTTGTGAAGAAAATAAAATTACGGTCAACATGCTGGCGACAATCAGTGGAGTTCCGCAATCGACACTTAATAATATTGTAAGTGAAAGGAATCGTGGTACTACAGTTTCTACTCTCCAAAAGCTTTGTGATGGATTAAATATTTCTATCATTGACTTTTTTAATGTCGAAATCTTTAAAAATATCGATCAAGAGATCAAATAGCTGTCTTTTCAATCACATTATAGTCTATTTTACGACCATGGTCAAGTATTTAATCATAAAAGATAATTAGTATGAGGAGGATTATCAATATGATTATTTACGATCGATTTTGGCAAACACTAAAGAAGCGTCATGTTAGCACCTATTCCCTTATAAACGACTATCATATTAGCAGTAGTACACTAGATCGATTGAGAAAAAACCTTCCACTTACTACCGTAACATTAAATGATCTTTGTCGCATTTTAAATTGTGAATTACAAGATATTGCCGAATACATTCCCTCAGATACAGATCAAAGGCTATAATATTCGTTATGTATCATTTTAACGCTTTCATTACGATAAAAAATAAACATTCCAGTAAAGCAATATGCTTAACCGGAATGTTCTCTGACAGGTATTGACAAACGGTTTGCTTCACGCTACAATATAAATGAACGATGGCACTACCTGTTTCGGCGGTTAGCGTCCCTCAAATTTGCTTAGGCTAGCTGCGCAGTTTGGAGACGTGGGCAGCTAGTCTTTTTTTATTGCGAGCACGAGCAACAAAATCAAAGTGAAAATAATGATGATGTAAAATCGAAGCCTGACGAATTTACGCCTTAGCCCCGATCTTTCACCTGACAGGTATTGACAAACGGATTTCTTCACGCTACAATATAGATGAACGATGGCACTACCCGTTTCGGCGGTTAGCGTCCTTACATCTAGTTTAGACTAGTTGCATCTTTTGGACGAGGGCAGCTAGTCTTTTTTTATCGCAACAATGAGCAATAAGGTCATGATTAATATGACGACTATGTACTCCATTCGCCTCACCTCCCTCCCGCGCGAAACAACGCGCAAGGAGAAAGGACGCTAACTGCCTACCGCTGAGGTAGTGCCATCGGTGGCATTCGCCACGTGTCAATTATATATTGAAAGCCCTTTTTAGTAAGTATTTTACAATATCTTTTCTGCTCCGTGATCATTGACGAAAATACGGATGCGGATGCAAAAATCGATTAAACAGGAAAAATGGCCGCTGCTTTTCCGCAGCGGCCATCTCTTTTTATGCCTTCCCCGCGCCAGCCGGGCAATTCTTCAAAACCTGCTCTTCAAAAAATGCGTCTGTATCCGGGGGGAGGAGCGAGCATACCGGCCCGTCGTCTACGCTGACGGATACGCCGCCCTGCCCGCAGTTCCCCATGCAGAATTTGGCGCGCACCTCTACGCGCTCGCCGAGTTCTCGTTTGGCAATCAGGGCCTGTAACCGGTTGATCACGTCATAAGAGCCTTTCAGATGACAGGCGCTGCCGATGCACACATAGATCGTGGTCATAAGTAATATCATCCTTTCAAGGACAAAAGCCTCTTTCTGCTGATTTCAGAGCGTACGATTCTATTGAAATCTATTATAGCGTGTCTGCTTTTGATGTCAATTCCCAAACCGGATTATTCAAAATCATAAACGCTGATCGCGTCCGTCATCGTCTTCTCCTTGGCGAGTTGACCGTATTTATCCACATCAAGCTTGTTTTTCGGCCCGTGCGTCAGGCAGGCGGCGCCGCCGATGCAGCCCGATTCGCATGCCATACCCTCGATAAAGTTTTCCTGCAAAACGCCTTTGGAGGCTTTGAGCAGGGCGGTGCGGCATTCGCGGATGCCGTCGCAGGAGACAGGCTTGTAGCTGAAGTCCCCCAGCCCATACAGGCCCTGCTCCTTGAGCGCCTGCTCAACCGCGCTCGCAAGGCCGCCGCTGCGGGCGAAAATACGGCCGTAATAAGAGGCGTTGTTGAGGTGCTCATCGGGCAGAGAGGCGATGTCGATATCGCGCGCATCAAACAGCGCCTGCAGCTCCTCAAAGGTGATCACGCAGTCGATATAAGGGCTGACCGTTTCCCACTTCTGCTCCATCTTTTTGGCGATGCAGGGGCCGACGAAAACGATCTTACAGCCCGGATCGAGGCGCTTGATGTGCTTTGCGATCTGCGCCATGGGAGAGAGGTTGTGCGAGACGTGCTGCGCAAGGTTTGGAAACGCCTTGCGGACGTAGGTGACAAAGGCCGGGCAGCAGGAGCTGGTTAGGAAGCCCTTTTCATACAGCTCGTTTGCCTCCTGATAGGCGACCATGTCCGCACCGAGCGCTGCCTCGACGACGCTGAAAAAGCCGAGATGCTTGAGGCCGGATACTACCTGCTCGACGCGCACCTGCACAAACTGGCTGACGATCGAGGGCGCGACGACCGCGTACACATTGTATTTCGTATTATCTTCTGATTCCTTCAGCAGCCGGATGGCTTCCAGAATATAGGATTTATCCGCAATCGCGCCGAATGGGCATTTATAGACGCACGCGCCGCAGGAGATGCATTTTTCATTATCGATCTTTGCCTTTTTATCCTCGCCCATATGGATGGCGTTGATCTGGCACGCACTTTCGCAGGGGCGCACGCACTGAATGATCGCGTTATACGGGCAGGCGTTGAGGCATTTTCCGCATTCAACGCATTTGGACTGGTCGATGACGGAGCGATGGTTGACGATGCTGATCGCGCCCTTCGGGCAGACATCGACACATTGATGAGAAATGCAGCCGCGGCAGGCCTCGGATACGCGCATGCCTTCGACCGGGCACTCGTCGCAGGCAATATCCAGCACTTCTACGACATTGGGGTTCTCCTTGTTGCCACCCATGGCGAGCTTGATGCGCTCCCCAATGATGGCGCGCTCCTTATAGATGCAGCAGCGCATTGTCGGCTTTGGGCCGGGCATGATTTTTGCGGGGATATCGAGCAGCGCGCCGCTGTCAAGCCGGTCCTCAAAGGCAAGGCGCGCGACCTCGCGCAGGACCTTGTATTTGAGCTTCTGTACTGCGGTATCAAATAGTTTTTTCATTGCATCTCCAACTCCATTCGGGTAAAACTGGGGAATTAACTGGTCTTAATAAAATGTTTTGTCAACACGCTTGCCGAGCTTTTCCATCAGCTCTGCAAGGCGGTCAATGAGCTTCAGTTTAATGCTCAGGTCAGCAGGCAGATTTGGATTTTGATGCGCGGGGTTGATTGCTGTGCCGATAAAGAGCTTCAAGTGCGTGCAATCCTCAAGCAGCAGCCGCGCGAGCATGGACGCACCGTTTTGCTCATCGATACGGTGAAAATAGTAGGAATCCGCATCCTTTTCGCAGTATTCCTGGAGGATATCCAGCGTACGGGTGAGGGTGAGCACTCCCTCTGTCACGAGGTCGACGCCTTCGATGAAGCCGATGGGGGGGATGGAAGGGTCGGAATAGGTAAGCGACGTGCGGATTTTGCGGTTCAAAACGCGGGCGACGATGTTGGCGCTTGTGCCGCCGCAGATGACCTTTTTGCCCTGCGAGCGCATATAATCGCGCACCATGCGCTCGTCGTCCGCCTTGTCCTTGGGCGGGCCCGCGAGCATGTTGACCACCCTGTGCGGCGTGACCTCTGCGACGAGCACGGTGGAATCATCGCCCGGTTTTTTCATATAGAGATCGTTGACTGTATCGGACAGCGCGGCAGCCAATCGCGGGGCGGACATGTCAAGAGCCGTGGCGTTTAAAAGCCATTTGACCACGTGGTCCCATGTCCAGCCGAAATTGAGCGATTCGCCCACGCCCGCATAGATCACGCCGTCGCTGACGATGGTGATGACATCGCCGGGCAGCGCCTGAAAGCGGGTTTCATAGACGCCTTTGCCGGAGTATTCGTTATATTCGCATTTGAATTCCATGCGCTTGCCGTCACGAATATAGATACAGAAAGGATTGTCGAATTCCGCAAGGTAGCCTTCGCCGCTATCTTTGATCTCCAGAATGCTGAAGGTCGCGTAGGCCACCTTGCGCACACTGCACACGGGCAGGGTGTTGACGATTGTCGATACAACGTCCGCAACGGACGCTCCCTCGCGCACCATGGTGGCGCAGATCGTGCTTGTGAGGGTGGCGAGGATATTGGCCTTGACGCCGCTGCCGAGACCGTCCGCCAGTACGGCGATGGTAGAGTCCGCCGTGCGCACGGTGACGACCTTGTCGCCGCAGAGCTCCTCGCCCTTTTTATTGAGGCTTTTCCATGCAACGTCGATATGTACGCTCATCCGGCTTCACGCCCTTCCTTCAAGCTTGCGTGTCGTCACGCGCGATCATATCCTTGAGTTTTGTCAAAGTTACCTTGGTCTCCGCCGTCGTCTCGCCCAGAAGGCTTGCGATTTCCTGCGCAACGACCATCTGCTTGTCGATCACCTTCTGCGCCATGTCAACTGTCTCCATGCGCAGCTTCTGGCTCTTCTCCTTCATGGCCTCTTCCTCAGTGATATCCTTAAAGATCCCCATGCAGTAATTGCCCTCTTTGATATAGACGATGCTCTCGAGGAACGTTTTGTGATAAGCGTTTACGGTAACCTTTTTATCAAAAATCGGCTGCTTTGTATCAAATACGGCGAGCGTATCCGCCGGGTCAAGGATCTCATAGAGCCCCTTGGTGAGCGCAGCGGCCCGGCTGATTCCGAAGGCCTTTTCCGCTGCTGTATTATATTCGACGATATTCAGATCCTCATCAACGATGATCGTGATATTCGGCGTCTCCGTAAGGACGACGTTGGAAAGCGACTCCGCACGTTGGCGCATAAACGGCATGCACATCGTCAGCTCTGCCTTGCCCTGGTAGACCGCAATTGCCTTGTCGCGGCAGGTCGCATAGCCGCAGGAGCCGCAGTTTAATTCCTGCGCGGGAGAGTCCTTGCCGATTTTCTGCAAAATCGAACGGATGACCTCCTCGCTGGGGATCTGCCGCTTGTCTGTCCGGTCCACGAAGCCCTTGTGCATGGGGATGACGTTGGTCAGCGCCGGATAGCCGTCGCCCGTCGTATGTACATGCTCCTTAATCCGGATGCGGCCGGTGAAACGGTCGTGTGCGCTGGAGACGCGGGCAGGCCCGTTGATGCAGCCGCTGACGCAGGCGTTAATTTCGATAAAGCTGCCGGTGATCTGCCCCGCGCGGACCGCGTCGAGCACATCCTTGCAGTTGTCGATGCCGTCGATGCTCATGATATTGTAGTTGGGCAGTTCTCCGCCCTCCCGTTTTTTCAGCGTTTTGATGATGCCGCCGGCGATTGGATAAAGCCGTAAAATTTCGGAATCCCCGCGCAGAAAATCCACCGGTTCGCAGTCATTGATCGAAATCTGCTCCTGCTCGAGCCAGGTGATCATATCGTGGAAGGTGAGGACTGCGTCGATCTCGTTTTCATGCCGGATATCGTCCGCCTCCGCCTTCTTGGCAATACAGGGGCCGACGAAAACGACCTTGCTGTCATGCCCATAGGTCTCTTTCAACAAACGCCCGTGCGCGATCATCGGGCTGACGACCGGCGCGAGGTAAGGGATGAGTTCCGGATAATATTTCTCCACCAGGTCGTTTACCGTGGGGCAGCAGGTGGTGATGATATTCTCCATCTCATGTGCTTTCATGAGTTTATGATATTCCGCGGTGACATAGGCCGCGCCGTCCGCTGTCTGCGCCGTGCCGAAGATGCCGAGCTTTTGGAAAGCGCCCAGCAGTTTCCTTTCATCGTTAAAGTCGAAGGAGGAGTAATAGGAGGGCGCAAGGGAAAAAATCACGCGTTTGCCGTTTTTAAGAAAGCCCTTTACCTTATCGAGATCGCTCGAAAGCGTTTTCGCATTCTGTGGGCAGGCATTCAGGCATTTGCCGCAGAGGATGCAGTCCGCCTCAATGATCTGGGCTTGCTCGCTGATCAGCCGGATGGATTTCACCGGGCAAACCTTGATGCACTTATAGCAATTTTTGCAGTTTGCCTTCTGCAGTCCAATGATGCTCATGTGGCCGCTCCTTTCTCTCAGGCAGACTATGCCATCTTGTCTAAAACTTCATTTTTGAAGAAGGCGGGGACCTCCGCCGGTGTCATGGAAAATTTTTGACCGTCCACGCTGACGCATACGCCGCCTTTTGTGCATTCTCCCATACAGAACGAGCCCTTCAGCTCTACCTTTTCCGAAAGTCCATGGGCGGAAACGAGCTTTTCAAGGACCTGAATGACGTCGCGCGAGCCGTGCAGGTGGCAGGAACTACCGATGCAGATGGTGATCTCCAAGGAAAAGCACCCCCATAAAAGAATTCAGACTTCAGATGTCAAATTTCAGGTGTTGATTATATCATACCGCATCTTGTTAAAATACGCCATATCTAAAATTTCACATCTGCCGTCAGAATTCCACAAGAAGGGCTCCGCCTAAGGGTGGAGCCCTTCTTACGTTTTATCAGTTTATCTTCCGTAATAGGCGTCCGTGTAAAGCTGCTCAATCTCAGACACCAGCGGATAGCGCGGGTTGGCCGTGGTGCACTGGTCAGCATGTGCGTTGTCAGCAAGGCGCGGAAGCTTGTCGAAAAATTCCTTCTCGTCGACGCCGCACTCCTGAATGGAGCCTGGAACGTTGAGGCTGGCGCGCAGGTCCTTGATTGCCTGAACAAGGTTTGCAACGCTCTCCTCCGTGGTCTTGCCGGCGATGCCGAGATGCTTTGCAATCTTCTCGAATTTCTTATCCGCAACGAAGGTCTCGTACTTCGGGAAGGTGGCAAACTTCGTGGGCTTCTGGCCATTGTATGCCACAATATAGGGCAACAGGATGGCGTTTGCGCGGCCGTGCGGGATGTGATACTCGCCGCCGAGCTTATGCGCCATGGAGTGGTTCAGGCCCAGGAAGGCGTTGGTGAACGCCATACCAGCGATGCAGGATGCGTTGTGCATCTTCTCGCGGGCTTCCTTGTCGGAGGCGCCGTTCTGGTAGGCACGGGGCAGGTATTCAAAGACCATCTCAATTGCCTGCATGGCAAGGCCGTCGGTGTAGTCGCTGGCCAGGTTGGAAGTATAGGCCTCGATCGCATGCGTCAGAACGTCCATGCCAGTGTCGGCGGTGGCAGACTTCGGGAGGCTCATGACGAACTGCGGGTCAATGATGGCAACGTCGGGCGTCAGGGCATAGTCAGCGAGCGGGTATTTGATATTGCCGTTCTTGCGGTCGGTGATGACGGCGAAGCTCGTCACCTCGCTTCCGGTGCCGGAGGTCGTCGGGATGCAGACCATTTTGGCCTTGGTGCCCAGCTTCGGAAACTTGACGGCACGCTTGCGGATATCGATGAACTTCTGCTTGAGGCCATCGAAGGACGCATCGGGATGCTCATAGAACAGCCACATGCCCTTGGCCGCATCCATCGCGGAGCCGCCGCCGAGCGCGATGATGACATCAGGCTGGAATTCGCGCATGACCGCTACGCCGCGCATGATCGTGTCTACATCGGGATCGGGCTCAACGTCGGAATAGATTTCACTGTGGCAGTAGTGCTCGCGCTTGCGCAAATAGTAAAGGATTTTATCAACATAGCCGAGCTTGACCATCATCGGGTCGGTCACGATGAACGCACGCTCGATATCCTGCATTTTCTCGAGATACTGGATGGAATCCTCTTCGAAGTAGATCTTCGGCGGAACCTTGAACCACTGCATATTGACCCTCCTCTTGGCAAGGCGCTTTTTGTTGATGAGGTTAACGGTGGAGACGTTGGAGGTCGTAGAGTTGTGTCCGTAAGAACCGCAGCCGAGGGTAAGCGACGGGGTGTTGGAATTGTAGATATCGCCGATGCCGCCCTGTGAGGAGGGGGAGTTGACGATTACGCGGCCGACCTTCATCTCTTCGCCATAGGCCTTGATGATGTCGTCATTACGGGAATGAATCACAGCGGAGTGGCCGAGGCCGCCCATGTGCAGCATTTCCGTCGCGCGCTGGAAGCCTTCCTCCGTGCTGTTGACCACAAAGTAGGCGAGCACCGGGCTCAGCTTTTCACGGGACAGCGGATATTCGGGCCCGACAGCCGGAAGCTTTGCAATCAGGATCTTCGTCTTCTCCGGGACCTGGATGCCGGCATGCTCTGCAATCCAATTCGCGCTCTTGCCCACGACATCGGGGTTGACGGCCTGCTTCTGGGCGTTGATCACATAGTCGGAAATCTTTTGCGTCTCCTCCGCATTGAGGAAGTAGCAGTTGTTGTCCTTCATGATGCGCTCAAAGTCCTTGTGGATCTCCTTATCGACGATGACCGCCTGCTCGGAGGCGCAGATCATGCCGTTATCAAAGGTTTTGGAGAGCATCAGGTCGGTGCAGGCGCGCTCGAGCTTCGCGCTCTTTTCAATATAGCAGGGGACGTTGCCGGGGCCGACGCCCAGAGCGGGCTTACCGGCGCTGTATGCGCTCTTGACCATGCCCGCGCCGCCAGTGGCGAGAATCAGGGAAACACCGGGATGGTTCATCAGAGCGGTAGTCGCCTGGATAGAGGGCGTTTCAATCCACTGGATGCAGTTTTCCGGCGCGCCGGCCTTGATTGCCGCATCATAGAGCACTTTTGCCGCGGCGACAGAGCACTGCTGTGCATTGGGATGGAAGCCGAAGATCACCGGGTTGCGGGATTTCATGCAGATCAGAGATTTGAACATCGTGGTGGAGGTGGGGTTCGTAACGGGGGTTGCCGCAGCGACAACGCCGACCGGCTCCGCGATCTCCACATAGCCCTCCAGCTCATTCTCTTCGACGATGCCGACGGTTTTTTCATTCTTGATGGAGTGCCAGATATATTCGGTGGCGAACATGTTCTTGATGATCTTGTCTTCGTACACGCCGCGGCCAGTTTCTTCAACTGCCAATTTCGCAAGCTTCGTATGGTTCTCCTGGCCGGCGACGGTCATCGCCTCCACGATCTTGTCCACCTGCTCCTGCGTCATGTCCATGAACTGTTCGAGAGCCCCCAGCGCCTTCTGCACATGGTTGTCGACCATTGCTTCAACGTCAATCTCGGGGGCTTTCTTTTCCTGCTTTTCGTTTGCCATTGCAATCGCTCCTTATCAAATATTGATCGGGTTTTCATGCTGTCGAGATTGTTTGTTAATTATTTAACGACTTCAGTATACCCGACTTCCTTGGATTTTTCAACTAGAAAAAAGCGGCTCTTTTTTTGCTTTTTTCATGCGAAATCGCCAATTCAGATTGTCCCATTTTACGCGATTAAGAAAAGACGGGGAAATTCCTGTGAAAATTCATAAAATACGAACCAGGAGAGATTGCTAATTGGATATAGTGACCCGGACTAGGATTGATGGCAAATGCGAGAAGCAATCGCTATGGAAAGATATAGCAAGGTGCATAAAACAAAACGACGGAATAGTAATATTTTCTCAAAAGCCGCCTGAATGAGAATCCGGATTCAGGTGGCCTTGCCGGTCGATTCAGTTTTTGTGCAAAACTTCCCGCCTGATATAGGCGAAGGTTTCCGCTTCCCCCTGGTCCCGCAGGCGCTCGAGCAGGTCCTCAAGCAGAGCCCGCGTTTTGGGATGGATCAGGTAATGGTCGCGAGAATGCAGATAATACGCATACGGATCGCTGTCGCGATAGTCTGTTCCGCGGTAGGTCTTGCTGGCGGCCATACGGTCACAAAACATTTCAACGACATATTTTATGGGCATTTCCATGCCCGCAAGCCCGTGGTCTCCTGTGGTGGAATAATCAATCCAATATTCCAGATGGTGCTTGTTGCGGCCCTTATGGTGAAGCCAGGCGCTGCTGTAGCCCTTTACCGCGCGCTCCATCTCATTGGGGCTGCGGTCCCCTTGATAGTATTTGGCGCTGGGGATGAATTCGACAGGGGCATATTTGGAAAGGTCGTGCGTCAGCCCCTGCCAATAAAGGCCTACCTGGAAGCAGTGCTTTCTGACAAGGGACCGATGATGGTGAACCGTTTTGAGATGCTTGAGCCATTTTGCCATTGATCAGACACCTGCGTTCAAAAATTTATACGACGATCCCGCCGTTGACGCCGAGCACCTGCCCGGTGATGAAGGCTGCGCTGTCTGACGCGAGGAAAGCAATCGCCTCAGCGGCCTCCCGCGCCGTGCCGATCCGGCACAGCGGTGTTTCCTCACACAGCTGCGCCTTCGTCTCTCCGGTTAGAAGTGCGTTCATATCCGTATCGATCACGCCGGGCGAAACGCAGTTGACCGTGATACCACTGGGGCCGAGCTCCTTGGCAAGCGCCTTGGTCATCCCGATAACTGCTGCCTTGGCCGCCGAATAGTGCACTTCGCACGATGCGCCAACCTCGCCCCACATGGAGGATACGGTTACAATACGGCCCGCCTTCTGATGGATCATGTGGGGCAGGACGGCTTGGCAGCAGTGATAAAGCCCGTCGACATGCACGGCGAACATCCGCCGCCATTCTTCCGGCGCGATATCGGTAAACAGCTTCTGCTGCGCAATGCCCGCGCTGTGCACAAGCACGTCGACGCCGCCGAAGGCCTGTTCAATGTTATGCACCATTTTATTGACCTGTTCCCGGTCGGCCACGTCGGCCTGAATCGCTATCGCGTCTGCGCCCTGCCTATGGAGAAGGCTGACGAGCTCGTCGGCGCTTCCCCTTTGTTCGCGGTAATTGACGGCAATCTGCATGCCCTGCCGTGCGAGCAGGAGCGCAGCTTCCCTTCCGATGCCCCGGGAAGCGCCGGTAATTAATGCAGTTTGAGCCATAAGGCATTCCTCCAGCATATCCTGCTAAAATTTATGCGGTATTCATGCCGGCTTACGGCATGGCTGGGGCTATCATCTGTATGGAAGCAGCGCCCTATTAGCATTTATTTTCTATCATACCGTTTCCGGTCTGCGAAGTCAAACAGTATCTGTGCTTGCGTTGAATTATACAATTCTATTTACATATCAAAAAAATCTTTTATATGAATTGACCGGAACAGAAAATAAAGATATAATAATCAATAGAACCAGTAAACCTGGAAAGAGAGAGGTTTCAAGCACATCAAAAGGAAAGGAATGGTTATAGGAATGAAAAAACAGCGCAGCCTCAATACCTATACGCCGAAGGAGCGCAACCTGTACTTAGCCGGTATGCTCGGCCAGAACATGATCTACAACATCATCGGTACAGGCCTTGTGTTTTACTTTCAGAGCGTACTGTTCATCCCCGCGATGGCAACGGGCGTGATTTTTGCTATCGCCCGTGTTTGGGATGCGATTAACGACCCAATGATGGGGACGATCGTCGACCGAACAAATACAAAATGGGGCAAATGCAGGCCCTATCTCATCTTTATCCCTGCAGTTGTGTGCGTCATCACAATTCTCTGCTTCTGCAATGGGATTTATGGCTCTCAAAACAGCTCCCTGGTCAATGGGCTGATCATCGCCTGGGCGGGCGTGTCCTATATTCTTTGGGGCATGATCTATACAGTGGGCGATATCCCCCTGTGGGGGATCACAGCCCGGATGACGGATGATGAAAACGACCGGGCGAGCCTGCTGTCTCTTGCGCGTATCGCAGCTGGCGTGGGCGGTATCGTGCTGGCGATTATTGTCCCGATGTCGCAGGCTGTGGGGAACAGCCTGACGGCTTCTCAGGGCCTGACCACACAGAAGGGCCAGCAATATGGCTTCATTATTATAGCGGTGATCCTTTCTGTGATTGGCTGCGGCCTGTTCCAGCTGGCCGGCTTTGCCAAGGAGCGCGTCAAATCCTCTGACGCACACTATACCATTAAGGAAAACTTTCAGATTATGTGGCGGAACAAGCCCTTCCGCCAGATTCTCATCTCCAGTATTTTGCGCGCGCCCATCATGCTGATGATGATGGTTGCCATGACGCTTCTTTCTTATTATTATGGCGATTACAACCAGAAGAATTATATGGTATATATGATCATCCTTGGCGGCGGTATTTTCGGTGGACAGTTTATCGCGATGGCCTTTGCGCCGCTGCTCGTCAAAAAGTACGAGAAAAACAAGGTCTATAACTGGAGCTGCATTGTAAGCGGCATTGCCTTTGCGCTCATCTTCGTGATCTATCTGATGGCCCCGAACAAGCTTGATCAGCCCCTTTGGCTCGCGATCTGCTGCGTCGTCTTTACAGTCGCCGGCGCAGGTATGGGTATCGTCAATGTATATCAGTCCGTCATGATCGCCGATACCATCGACTATGAGGAGTACATGAATGGCATCCGTCCGGATGGCGTGTTCTTTGCTGGGCAGTCCTTCTGCACGAAGCTCAATTCCGGAATTGCATCTCTGTTACAGGGCATCGTTTATTCCATCGTTGGCTTCTCAGGTGATGGCGTGGCAAAGGTCAATGCTATGCTGGAGGCGGGAGCGAGCTTCAAGGCGGATCCGTTTTTTGAGCCATACCGTTTCGCCATGTTTTTCCTCTGTTCCATTCCTCCCGCGATCGGCATGTTCCTTGCGGTGCTGCCCACGATCCATTATGCGCTGCCCGACAAGAAGCACATGGAGGTTTTGGAAGCGCTGCGCAGCCGCCGTCAGGAAAAGACGATGAAGGAAGTACAGCAATAAAAATAGAGTTTATCATTTTGGCAGTAAAAAGGCGAGGCCGTGCAATTGCGCACGGCCTCGTGTTATGCTGTTGATTGTATTTTGTTAGATCATTACAATTAAAAATAGTGCACTTTTTTGCTGATTTGATTTTTGCGACAGCTTCTTGAGGAATCTCAGCAGTGATTTACTTTGTAAAGGTCTGTTCTAAAAAGTCTGCAACTGGGGCGATTGCCTTATCGTCCGCAAGCTCCACCGCGCCCTGGTCAACGAGGCGGGCGGTCTTACTGTCGATCGGCAGGCGGGCGAGCACCGGCACGCCGAGGGAGGCGGCGACCTCATCCGCCTTGCTCTCGCCAAAGAGTTCGATCTTTTTGCCGCAGTCTGGGCAAACGGCGTAGCTCATATTTTCCACAATACCAAGGATTGGGATATTCATCATCTTCGCCATATGGTAAGCCTTTTTGACGATCAGGGTGACCAGATCCTGCGGCGTGGTCACGACGACGATGCCGTCGAGCGGCAGGGATTGAAAGACGGTCAGCGGCACGTCGCCGGTTCCGGGCGGCATATCGATGAACATATAGTCGATATCACCCCACGCGACGTCCGTCCAGAATTGCTGGATCACGCCGGAGATCACGGGGCCGCGCCACACAACAGGCGCTTCATCATCCTCCAGCAGAAGGTTAACGGACATAATCTCAATGCCCATTTTTGATTTTTCCGGCAAAAGGCCGAGCTCGTTGCCCTTTGCTTTTTCTTTGATGCCGAACGCTTTCGGGATTGAGGGGCCGGTCACGTCCGCGTCAAAGATGGCGGTCGCGTAGCCGCGCGACTGCATTGCGCAGGCGGTCAGGGATGTGACGAGCGACTTGCCGACGCCGCCCTTTCCGCTGACGATGCCGATGACCTTGCGCACAGTGCTGTATTGATTGAGCGGGATATGCATATCCTGCGGCTTTGAAGAACAATTGGCGCTGCAGCTTTCGCAGTTTCCGCCGCATCCGGCGGATGTTGTGGTTTCACTCATGATGATAACCATCCTTTCTATGCTATATGGAGATTGGAAAATTTATTTTTCAATTTTTAAACATCTCCAAATTTATCTTTCACGTTACGGTTTTCCCGCAGACTGCGGAAAAATTCCGTGAGAAGGCTTGCACATTCCTGCGCCATAAAACCGCCCTCCAGAGTGGGCTTATGGTTATAAGGCAGGGCAAAAAGATCGATAACGGAGCCGCAGGAGCCGGCCTTTTGGTCGTATGCGCCGAAGACGACGCGTTTCATCCGGGAGTTGATGAGCGCGCCTGTGCACATCGGGCAGGGCTCCAGCGTGACATACATTGTACATTCCCACAGCCGCCAGCCGCCCAGGGTTTTGCAGGCATCGAAAATGGCCTCCAGCTCCGCATGGGCCAGCGCGTTTTTGCCTCGTTCCCGACGGTTACGTCCGCGGCCAACGATACCGTCTCCGCGGGTGACGATAGCGCCGACGGGAACCTCCCCCTCCAGTGCGGAAAGGCGGGCGAGGAGCATCGCTTCCCGCATGCATTCCTGGTCCGTCATGCGTTTGTTTCACCCTTTCACATGGGGCCTGGAGTGGCCTTCTTATTGGAAAATGAGAAAATAAAAGCCACGACAGCGGCAATGAAAAACAGAAATGTCGGCAGTACCGTCGAGAACGGGACACTGATATAGTAACGCGTCGACCAGATCATGAGGGCCAGCGCCAGGACCATCGGCGGAGTAAAGAGATAGGCCGTCACCTTTTCGCCGCGGCGCAGCGGAATCCCGGAAAGCGGGAGAACAATGCGCATCTCTTTTTTAAACAGATATAAGAGCAGGGCGGCCGCCCCGGCCGCAATGATCACGCCGATCAGAACCGCAGAGATCAAATTTGCCTTTTCTGGCGAGAGGTTGGTAGCCGCGATCGTCTGGACGACGCTGATGGAATTATTGAAGAGGTGGATCAAAATTCCTGTCCAGAGGGAGCCGCTCGCGATCACGGCATAGCCCAGACCGATGCCTGCGATGAAGGCGAAGGGCGCCTGGACAAGGTTCCCATGCATCAGCGCAAAGACGAAGGAGGACATAAGAATGGCGAACCAGTCACCGTATTTGCGCAGCGGCTGCATCACAACGCCCCGCATGGCAAATTCCTCCACGATCGCGGGAACGACGGCGCTCTGCAAAAACAGGATGACACAGCCGAATGCATCTACAGGCGCCTGCACCTCGGGTGCGGTCAGCTCGATGCCAAACAGATTGAAAAAGAGAATCAGGCCGTTTGTCGCATAGTTGCCCGCCATGCAGACGAGCAGCCCGATCAGGACCAGCAGGAAGGCGCGCAGCTTATTGCGGGGCGCATTCAGCGGGATTGCAGGCGCCTGCCTGCGCGCATACAACAGCAAATAGACGAGCAGGAAGGGAAGCCCCACGCAGAAAATAGAAAAGAGAATGCCATAAGCATTTTGAAACAGGGTATTGTTTAAATAAGCGTCTCCCAATCCCAGAAAGACAAGAATGCCCGAAAAAATTTGCTGCATCAGCATAAAACCGAGCAGTCCGAGACCGGCGAAAATGCTCAGCAGACGTAGCCGGTTCCTCGCCTGTCGGGCTGCGGGCGCTTGAGGCGCGGGCGGCTGCTGAAAGCCGTGCGGATCGAAATTGTAGCGATAAGGGGGAGGGGGATAATAACCGTTCATGAATCAAACTCCCTACTTGTTAGTTTGCCGCGTCATGGTCTTGCCGCGCTCTGAAACGGCAAAAAACCAATATATCTATTATAGCCAATTTCGCGTGGAAATCAATGGGTGGCGGCGGTTATCCGGACGCTTACGCGGCAGGGCGCTACCCGGTCGTTGGTATGGCCAAATCAATTCATCTAATCCAGATGGGAAAGGCTGGCGAAGAAAAGGAACATCCGTGGAATAGAATGGCCCTGGTGACGATGAAAGGGATTCCCCCGCCCGGATGATCAGGAGCCCATTCCGCCTTTTCTCTCCTTACAGAGATATGAAAACCGGCGACAGGAAAGTCCTTGCTGGGCATCCCGTCCGCCGGTTTTTTATCATAAATATGGCAAAGCTTTATCTTATTGGATTTTCAGCGCGTCCAGAATCTGCTGCTTATACTCCATGAATTCCTGCGAAGCGGTAAAGCGCGTCGTGCGCGGGCGCGGATGCGTGATAGCGAGCTCCTGTGTGATCGTCCCCGGTGTGCCGGACATGATGTAAATGCGGTCGGAGAGAAAGATCGCCTCATCGATATCGTGCGTGATAAAGATCGCCGACATGTGCAGGCGGCCCATCATCTCCAGATACCACAGGTGGAGCTGTGACTTTGTGATCGCGTCGAGTGCGCTGAAGGGCTCGTCCAGAAGAGCGACCTCGCTGTTGAACAGATAGGTGCGGTAGAGCGCCGCGCGCTGCCGCATGCCGCCAGAGAGCTGGCCGGGGTATTTGTGCTGTGTCCCCTCCAGCCCGAACTCCGCGAGGCCGGCGCACACCTGCTCACGCGCCTGCTTGCGGGGGATGCCTTTGAGCACGAGCGGCAAGGCAATATTGTCCACGATCCGTTTATGCGGCAGGAGCAGATCCTTTTGCTGCATATAGCTGATGCGCCCTGTCTGGCCCGTGATATCCTCATCCCCAAGCAGGACCCGGCCGCTGTCTGGTACGGCAAGCCCGGAAAGAACGTGGAAAAACGTGCTTTTTCCCACACCGCTGACGCCCAGCAGGCATACGAGCTCGTCCTCATGCAGCGTCAGGCTTACATCCTGGATGATCGTCGTGCCGTCAAAGCTTTTTGTGATCTGTTCTGCTCTCAGCCGGTCCATCGAAGCGCCCCATTTCCATCTCTTTCAGTGGTTACTCAATTCAAATAGTCGTTGGAAAAGCCCTTGCCATCCGGAATTTCCTTGGTGATAACCTTGTTTTCATACAGCCAGTCATAGAAGGCGTCCCAGCGCTTCTGGTCGAATTCACCCCAGCGCTCCACCTCAGCTTTATACTGCTTGGCAAGGTATTTCTGGCTTGCCGTGGCGATCTCCTTGTCCGTCTCCGGCGCGTATTCACACAGGATAGCAGCGGCTTCTTCCGGATGCTCGATGCTGTATTCATAGCCCAGGCGGGCGGCCTTCAGGAATGCTTTGGCCTGATCCGGGTGATCCTTGAGGAAATTGTCGTTCGCAATCAGGAGGGGGGTGTAGAAATCGAGGGCGGGGTTGATATCCTTAAAGGCGAAGTAATTGGTTTCCAGCCCCTTGACCTCGGTTGCGATGCCGTCCCATGCGTAATAGATCCAAACGGTGTCGATATTCGTCTGCAGGGCGGTGACAACGTCTGTAGCGGAGTTGTAGATCATCTTGACCTTGCTGAAATCGCCGCCGTCCTTCTCAATGACGTCCTTGAGGATCGCTTTTTCGATTGGCGTGTTCCAGGAGGCATAGGAGTGCCCCGCCATATTCTTCGGGGAGGTGATGTTATTTTTTTTCAGGGAGATAATGCCGGAGGTATTGTGCTGAATCAGCGCTGCGACGGCGGTAATCGGCAGTGGGGAATCAGCAGTCAGCGCGCTTGCCACATTCTCCTGGAAGCTCACGCCAAACTGCGCCTTGCCGGAGGCGACGAGTGCTTCCGCGCCGTCCTCAGGCGGCTGCTCGATGGTAACCTCTAGGCCGTTATCCGCGAAGTAACCGTTTTTCTGTGCAACGTACAGGCCGGTGTGGTTGGTATTTGGCGTCCAGTCCAGCACGACGGTGATTTTCGTTTTCTCCTGCGTCTGCGCACTAGGGGCCTTCTCATCCTTTGTGCAGCCGGCAAAGGTGGCCAGAACGCAGGCTGCGGCCATCAGAAGCGAAAAAATACGTTTGGTCCATTTCATAAACTTCATTCTCCTTTTCTCATTTTTAAATAGGGAGTTTCCTTATGTTTTTTTGATCTGCCGCCAGGGCGTCATCTTCTTCTCCAGCAGGTTGGTCAGCCCCATCAGAAGCAGGCTGATAGCGACGACCAGGAAGATCACGGCGAACATATCGTCATACGCAAAGGATTTGCGCGCGCGGGTCATATACACGCCGAGCCCGCTGCTGCCGCCGAGCCATTCCGCAATGACCGCCCCGACGATGGAGAAGGATACGGAAATCTTCAGCCCGGAAAAAAAGGCGGGTAGGGCGCCCGGGAGCTTGATGTGCCAGAAGATCTGCAGCCGGTTCGCGCCCATTGCGCGCAGGAGACTGACCTGGTCCTCATCCGCTGATCTCAGCCCGTCGAGCAGGCCGACCGCCACGGGAAAAAAGCAGACGATGATGATCAGCACGACCTTCGGCGTCATATCGTATCCCAGCCACAGCACCAGAAGTGGGGCGATCGCCACAGCAGGGATCGCCTGCGTGATAACGAGCAGGGGATAAGTCATCTGATAGATCACGCGGAAGCGGTCCATCACGATGGCGATTACAAAGGCAAAGGCCACGCCGATGGAGAGGCCGAGCAGTGCTTCGATCAGGGATGTTTTCGCATGCCCCATCAGGATGGTGAAGTGTTCCACAAAGGATTTGCATACGGTGAGGGGCGACGGGAGCATATAGCCCGGCACCACATTCAGGGAGCACAGCGCCTGCCAGAAAAGCAGGATGATCGCGATCCCCAATGCGGAGTAAAGCTTATTCGTGATGCTTTTTAACTTTTTTCTCAATGGTCCACACTCCGTCCCTGTCCGGCTTATAATTGATCTTGACATAGGACATTACACTCGGCGCGCCAGCGCGGATGCAGATGAGCTGGCACTCCTTGACGATCTCCATGAGCTGGTCGTAATCGCCCTCAATGGTTGTCTCAAACGGGCCGACATAGGTATTCAGGCCGCTCGATTTGATATAGGCGATCACCTCATCGACGATCCGGATGACCTCCTCGCCCTGTACACTGGGCAAGACCTGGATGGCTACGCTTGCATTCATATTGATTGCCTCCTGTTTATTTTTAAGCTTTGCCAAATAAAACAAAAACCCCCTGCGACAGCGGGGGGTAATGATTGGTATCTATAACTCCCTACGCTGGTATGATCCAGATCAGGTCGAGGGTCGAAGGCTTGTCCTTCCTCTCAGCCGCTGTTGGCTCCCCTGTGTTTGTTATTTTGGCTGAGCTCAGGATAGCACACTTTCGTAGGCTTGTCAAACCGGGCGCCCTCTCTGCACAGCAGCAAAGATTTCTGTTTTATAATTTGGGTAAGCCCCCAAAACGCTGCACACAGGGTTCGAAATGATAATATGTAAGAGCGAGCGGCGGCCGACATCCGTTTTCAAAAGCGGTATTTTCCTGTATAATAGGCCGGTAAGCTTCCTTATCGCCAAATTTTGATCATAGGAGGTGCCGCCTATGGAGCAGGTGCTTGCGGACAGGGTGAAGACGGCAAAATCGTCCGATGCGGAGATGAACGCTCTGCTCAGGGAATACCGGCCATTGATCCTCTCAACCGTATTGGCCAACAGCCCGAAGGCGCAGGAGGATTATATCCAAGCCGGGATGCTGGCGTTTGCACAGGCGGTGCATACCTTCGAGCCGGGCAGGGGCGATTTTCTTTCCTTTGCAAGGCTGCTTATCTCCCGGCGGGTGATTGACTGTATCCGCCGGGATACGGCGCACCGGGAGCTGCCTGTACTGGACACAAACGATGAGGAGAGCAGGCGGCTCATCGACACGGTTTCGCAGCATACCTACAACCTGCAAAGTGAGCAGGAGGCGCGCCGGGAGGAGATCCTACTGTTTACGAAGGAATTAAAGAATTGGTCGATGTCCTTTCAGGAGTTGTCGGCATCCACGCCGCGCCACGCCTCCACGCGCAGAGTTTGCAAGGAAGCAGTGCGCCTGCTCTTAAAGGATGAAGCGATGCTCGCGGCGTTCCGCCGCAAAAAGAAGGTGCCGATCAAGGCGTTGGCCAAATTGCTCCATATCAAGCCCAAGGTGCTAGAAGACCACCGCAGATATCTGGTGGCGGCCGTCTTAGTACACAGCGGCGATTATCCGTTTATCCGGGAATATATTCGTCTGGACGACGCGGAAGGAGGGGAACAGCTGTGAATCGGATTTTGATCATGGAAATAAACGGAGACAGCGCAGTGCTCCTGACGGCGGACGGGGAATTCCGGACGGTTCCGGCGCAGCCTGGCTGGGAGGTTGGCATGGAACTGGACGCCGAATGCCTGGCGCTTGCTCTGCAAGAACAGGGCGAACAGGCGGAGGAATCGCCGGGGCAGGGCAGAGTGGTTACCATGCGGCGGGTAAAGAGGTGGGCGGTCGCATTGGCGGCCTGTCTGCTGCTCTTGATCGGTGTGCAGCAGGGGTACAAATTGCTTTCGACAGTGGATGCCAGCGTGGAGATTGCAATCAATCCGGTTGTGCGCATAGAGCTCAACCGCTTTGGAAGCGTGGTGGGGCTTGTCGGTGTTAACAAGGATGGCAAGACACTGCTGCAAAAGGTAGACGCTGCAAACAGCAGTGCGGAGGACACGCTACGCTCGATTCTCAATCAGGCGATTGAGGATGGTTATCTTTCCGAGGAAGGGCGAGACGTCCTGATCTCTGTTGCTGGGGCAACAGATCAGAAAACGGAACAGCTCGAAAAGGATATGACCGATACGGCAAACCAGGTCTTTGAGCAGAAGGGGGTCAAGCCGAAGGTATCCGTCCGAAAGCATTCGTTTGATACAACGCAGCAGATGCGTGCTTATATTGACTCCCTTGTGGCGCAGGGAATGCGCTTGGAGGATGCCTATGAGAAGGCGGGGCTGGGAGAAGAATTCCTCGATCTGATGGGCGTTCGGGTACATGGCGATGGCAAGATAGAGCTACGCTTCACGCAGGATTTTTCTCTGAGCGGCCGGGAATCCGTCACGATCACGCCCGCGGGCGGCGAGCCGATTACGGCAAAGTTTGTTGAGACAAAAGACGATCGCTTTTCGGTCACAGCGGAGGGGCTGGCTGGTGGCAGCGCCTGCACTGTACATGTATCAGGCATGATGGACGATCAGGGCGAGGAGCGCTCCTTTACGGCGAATTTCTGCAACCGCAAGGGCCGTTATGCGCGTTATGAAGAGGCAGATGACCGGGCGAGGCTGGAGCGTTTCGCAAGCGGGTTGTTCCGCGTCCGGTTTGAAGACGAATGGAAGATGACTCAGCTGACCGGGCAGGAGCGCGCGATTCTGCTCACGCGTGAGGGCGAGGCCATTCCGTGCGCAATCGCGGGCTATGAAGGCGGATACTGGTATCTCAAAGCGGCGGATTTCTCGCCCAATGAGATCGTCAGTGTGGCGATTTCCAATGTTCAGGGGAAAAAGGGGACGGATACGCTCTATGGCGATTTCCTTGTCGCCGAGGCGGAATTACCTGTCTTCGAGCGTACGGAGTTCAAGGCGGGCGACGATCTGCTGGAGGTGGAATTTAAGGACGATTTCGAATGGCGGGAGGGTTTGACCATTGCTGCTGTCGCGCCGGATGGAAGCCGCCTTTCCGGGACCCCTGTGGAAGGGCCGGACAGCGATGAGCTGAAGGTACGCTTCCAGGGCCTCCAAGCCGGCCAGACCTATCGTGTGGAGATCAGTGGAACGCCGTTCCATATCACAATCACAGGAAAATTTATTGCGTCGGATAGGGCGAAGGTGGAATAAATCGCTGCTGTTCCGATCAGTAGAGAGGAGGTTGCCTTGAGCAGCCTCCTTTTTTGGTAAAAAGGAAAGCGCCGCGGTGGAATGACGGCAGGTTTCTTCAATATCTAATAAAAATTTAACATAACGAGAAGATAGTCCATTGCAATACCTACAAAAAATTGCTATACTTAGGTCGGATTTCATGTTATCTCCGAAAGCACGCTGCTTTCAATTCTGATGCAAAGGAAGAATGATAATGGCAGAGCAGAAAAAAGGGAAGCTCAACTATAAGCTGACGTTTCTGATCGGCTTCGGATTTATGGCGAGTTCCATTGCCTGGTCGGTCTACAATGCTTACGTTCCGCCGATTCTGGACGAGATGCTGTCCGCTTCTCCGGCGGTAACGGGGATTGCGGCAAAGCTGCCGTGGCTTGCCACGCTCTTTGGCGGCTCAGACGTTGTTGGCGCAGGCGTGGTCGGCGGACTCATCGGCGCGATCATGGTTATCGATAATATATTCGGCGTGATTTTTCAGCCGATGTTCGGCAAAATTTCCGACCGTACGCATAGCCGCCTAGGCAAGCGCAAGCCGTACCTGCTGTTCGGTATCCCGGCCTCTGCCCTTTTCTTTATCCTGATCCCTCGCATGCCGTATATCTGGACGCTGATGCTGTGCGTCATCTGCTTTAACCTGATTATGTCCCTGTGGCGTTCCCCGGTCGTCGCGCTGATGCCCGACCTGACGCCGCCCTCTCTGCGCAGCGAGGGCAACGCCGTTATCAATCTGATGGGCGGCCTTGGCACCCTGCTCGGCATGGGCAGCGGCATGATCGTCATTGCAATCATGACGCTTTTCACGGGGTCGAAGCCCGTCACAGATGCGGAGCGCCCCTATGTATTCGTCTTTACGGCAGTTGTGATGCTGATCTGCCTGCTGGTGGTCATGCTCACCGTCAAGGAGCCGGACAGCCGCCTGAAAAAGACGGCGCAATCCAATATGGCGGCGCAGGAAATGGCGGATGCGAAACGAGAGGAAAAGCAAAAACTGAAGGATCTCAAGCTGCCCAAAGAGAAAAAACGCAGCCTGATCTTTATGCTTCTGACCCTGTTCTTCCTTTTCAACGGCTCTGATACGATCCAGACCTTTTTTACCCTGTTCGCAAAGAAAGAGCTGGGGCTCGATACCGCGACGGCGACGATCCTGATGGGGATTTTTGCGCTGTCCCTGATGATCTTTGCGATTCCCGCCGGCAAGCTGGGCCAGAAAATTGGCCGGAAGAAAACGATTATGATCGGGCTTGGCGGTGCTTTGCTGCTGTTCACCCTGTTCTTCCTGACAAAGGAGCTGCCAAGCTTCCAAAAGGTGATGATTTTTATCGCGCTCATCGGCGGCGGCGCCTGTGTTGCGCTTGTCAATATCAACACGCTGCCCGTCGTGCTGGATATCGGCACACCGGAGCAGGTGGGCACCTTTACCGGCTATTATTATACGGCGACGTTCTCTGCTTCCATCGTCGGCCCGATCCTTTGTGGGACGTTGTGCGGCTCGACGAGCTATTGGTCACTCTTTATTTACTGCCCGATCGCATTCGCCCTCTCCCTGCTGTGCATGACGCAGGTCCGTCACGGCGAAGCGGATCCGAATGCGAAGGCGCCGGACGTGGAGCTGGAGGCTTGAGATTCCAAGGGTTGACTTGCAAAACGTTACTATGCGAAGTCAGCCGGGAAAAGCATGATTTTGCGTCTAGAAAGGCGAAAAATGCAAGCGATAATCGTTGGCTTGTAAATGCTTTTTTAAAGGCGCGATGCAAAAATGTAAAAATACATATTTTGCAACGCGCCCTTTCCGGTCTATGCGGTTTGCACGCGAAGCGGCATCGTCTCTCTAAAAAGCACCTGTGGATCCCAATTTGTGTTCCACAGGTGCTTTGTTATTTGCATACTAACTTTTTAAAAGACGCTTTCCAGCTTCCCTGGCAGACTCTAGCGGGGTTCCGCGAACTGGATCCCGTCGATGATTTCCCGAATTTTTCGGGTAACAACTCTGATTATCTCAAAAAAGCCCAGAAATACGGGCAAATTACGGGATAGGGACACTGAATTTACTACCGATTTACTACATTCGGATAGAGCTTTGACACGCTGCTCTTTCCCGTGAAGTCCTCCCACACAGATATGACACATCGAAAATCGAATACGACACCGCAGACGGCGTTCTCTTTTCCCTTTGGGGAGATCAGGACGCCGTTTTTTGCACCCAAAACCAGAAAGGAGGCAACCGCCTATGTATTTTACTTCCGGCAGTGACCGGGCCTTTGAACAGCTCATGCAGACGAGGCCGGGCGCAGACCACTTTGACAACGGCGAGGCCGGAGCGCCGGAGGATTGCGGCACTTGCCGATTTTACCGCCCGCACTGGAAGTATCAGTTTTGCGTCTACGCAGAATGTCCTTACCAGCCGGGCAAGCTCACCGCCCTTGACGGCGCGGTGAAATTTCAAGTGAAAGGAGTGGACGATGAGATGGCAGTTTTTCGAGTGGAGAAAAACCGGGGCTACACGGTGATGTCCAATCACCATCTGCGAAATAAGGACTTATCCCTGAAAGCCAAGGGCCTGCTGTCACAAATGCTGTCCTTGCCGGAGGATTGGGATTTTACCCTAAAGGGCCTCTCCCTTATCAACCGGGAACAGATCGACGCGATCCGGGCAGCAGTTAAGGAGCTGGAACAGGCCGGGTATATCGTCCGTTCCCGTGAGAGAGACGGCCAGGGGCGGCTTCGCGGGGCGGATTACATCATTTACGAGCAGCCCCAGCCAGCGCCGGATTCACCTACGTTGGAAAATCCAACATTGGAAAAACCAACACAGGAAAAGCCTACGCAGGGAAATCCAACGCAATTAAATAAAGATAGACAAATAAAAGACCCATTCACTACGGATGGATTAAATACCGATTCCATTCCTATCCTTTCCCCTCCCTCTCCTTTGGGGGAAACAGCGGCTGCGCCGCCGGAACGGAAAGGAACGGGAGCGAAGTCGCAGAGCGACGTAGCGGTTTATCGGGAAATCATCAAGGATAACATCGAGTATGGACACCTTTGCCAGCACACCAAGGGGATTGACCGGGAACTGCTGGACGAAATCGTGGATTTGCTGGTGGAAACCGTATGCAGCGCCCGAACGACCATCCGCATTGCCGGAGATGATTATCCGGCGGATCTGGTGAAGTCCAAACTGATGAAGCTAAACAGCTCTCACATGGAGTTTGTCTTTGACTGTATCAGCAAAAACACCACGGAAATCCGAAATATCAAGAAATATCTGCTGGCGGTTCTGTTCAACGCCCCCAGCACCATCAACGGCTATTACACGGCACTGGTGGCCCACGATATGAACACCGGCAAAATCTGAAAAAGGAGGACAGCCCTATGAAACAGGGGACTTTGATTTTTGACGAGCAGGCAGACCACTATGACATCCGTTTTGACCTGGCGGACTACTACGGCGGCCTGCACTGCGGAGAAACCTTTGATGTACTGGTAGGCGGCAGATGGAGGCCCACCCGCATGGAAATGGCTGAGAACTGGTATCTGGTAGGTATTCGCACCAACGACCTTTCCGGCCTGCGGGTGCGTATCTAAGCCGTGCCGCCTGCCTGCTTTGACTTCCAAGGAGGGATAGCAGTTGCAGGAAGAAATCGAACAGAACACCATCGCATTAGCGGTTAAGACCGGCAAGCTCACGGGCCAAGTGCTGCAAGCGGCCATGAAGAAATTTCTGGCTGCCCGACAAACGGCCAAAATAAAGCCCCACCAAGGCAGACAGAGCTTGCGGCATCTCAAAAAGGACGGCTCCGCCCTGTCCAACATTGAAATCACCGATGCCAACATTGGCCTGTTTCGGCCCTGCGCCAAGAAATACGGCATTGATTTTACCCTGCGGAAAGACCGCACCACTCATCCGCCCCGGTATATCGTGATTTTCAAATCCAAGCAGGCGGACAATCTGGAACAGGCATTCAAGGAATTTACGGCCAAGAAGCTCAAACAGCAGGAACGCCCCTCCATCCGAAAGGCCCTCTCGGCTATGAAGCAAAAGACGGCGGCCAGAAACCGCCAGCAGGCCAAGGAGAAAATCAAGGAAAGGGGGCTGTCTCTATGAGGCTGGAAGTGAAAAAGCGGATAATCGCCAACCTGCCCTATCTACTGTTCGTTTACCTGTTCGGCAAGCTGGGGCAGACCTACCGGCTGGCGGCTGGGGCGGACTTGTCGGAAAAGTTCTTGCACCTTGCGGACGGCTTTTCCTTTGCCTTTGAAAGCGTCTCCCCCAGCTTCCGCCTGTTCGATCTGGCGGTGGGTGTGGCCGGTGCGGTGGCATTGCGTCTGATGGTGTACGTGAAAAGCAAGAACGCCAAGAAATACCGCAAAGGGGTGGAATACGGCAGCGCCCGATGGGGCGGCCCCAGAGATATCGCCCCATATATCGACCCCGTGTTTGATAACAACATCCTCCTGACCCAGACGGAACGTCTCACCATGAACAACCGGCCCAAAGACCCCAAGACAGCCCGGAACAAAAACGTGCTGGTCATCGGCGGCTCCGGCAGCGGCAAGACGAGATGTTTTGTGAAGCCCAACCTTATGCAGTGCGTGTCCAAGGACTACCCGACCTCATTCGTGATTACTGATCCCAAGGGCAGCCTGATCGGTGAGGTGGGCCAGCTTCTTGTGCGGTGCGGATATCGGGTAAAGGTGCTGAATACCATCAACTTTTCCAAGAGCATGCGCTATAACCCGTTTTGCTACATCCACAGCGAAAAGGACATCTTAAAGCTGGTAAACACGCTGATCAGCAACACCAAGGGAGAGGGCGAAAAAAGCGCCGAGGATTTTTGGGTGAAGTCGGAACGCCTGCTGTATTCGGCCCTCATTGGCTATATCTGGTACGAAGCGCCAGATGATGAAATGAATTTCACCACGCTTCTTGAAATGATAAACGCCAGCGAGGCCCGCGAGGATGACCCGGAATTTCAATCCCCGGTAGACCAGATGTTTGAACGGCTGGAAGAAAAAGACCCGGAACACTTTGCGGTACGCCAGTACAAGAAGTTTCTTCTATCCGCTGGTAAGACCCGCAGCTCCATTTTGATTAGCTGCGGAGCCAGATTAGCGCCCTTTGACATCCGGGAGGTGCGGGAGCTGATGGAGGACGACGAGCTGGAGCTTGACACCATCGGGGACGAAAAAACGGCCCTGTTCCTCATTATGAGTGATACGGACACGACCTTTAACTTCATCCTAGCTATGGTGCAGAGCCAGTTAATCAACCTCTTATGCGACCGGGCGGATGACAAATACGGCGGGCGGCTGCCCGTCCATGTGCGGATGATTCTGGACGAGTTTGCCAACATCGGTCAGATTCCCAACTTTGACAAGTTGATCGCCACCATCCGAAGCCGGGAAATCTCGGCTTCGATCATTTTACAGAGCCAGTCGCAGTTGAAAGCCCTGTATCGGGATTCGGCGGAAATCATTTCCGACAACTGCGATTGTACGCTTTTTTTGAGTGGCAGAGGTAAAAACGCCAAGGAAATCGCGGACGTGCTGGGCAAGGAAACCATTGACAGCTATAACCAAAGCGAGAACCGGGGCGCACAGACCTCCCACGGACTGAACTACCAAAAACTCGGAAAGGAGCTGATGAGCCAGGACGAAATTGCAACGATGGACGGAGGCAAGTGTATTTTGCAGGTGCGCGGCGTGAGGTCGTTTTTCAGTGAGAAATACGACATCACTCGCCACCCACGCTATAAATACCTCTCGGATGCCGACAAACAGAACACCTTTGATGTGGACAGGTACCTGTCGTCCCTGCGCCGGAAAAAACGGCGCGTGGTATCGGAGGATGAACCCTTTGACCTTTACGACATTGACCTGTCGGACGAAGATTTGGCCGCACAGTGAAGCGGCTTTTTTCTGTAAGCAATCAAATTTGTTCGCCGGAAACCGGCAGAAAGTGAGGCATGTATGGAATTTTTCAATAGTGCAGTAGATACGTTACAGACCATCGTTGTGGGCCTGGGCGGCGCTCTGTGTGTATGGGGCGGCGTCAATCTGTTGGAGGGGTACGGGGCCGATAATCCCGCCAGCAAGAGCCAGGGAATCAAGCAGCTTGTTGCGGGCGGAGGCGTGGCCCTCATTGGCATGACCCTTGTACCTCTCCTGTCCGGGCTGCTGGGATAAGCAATCCGTCCATCTGCAAGCAATATGCCGCGCCCTCCCGGTAGCAGGAGGGCGCGGACAAGGAGGTGAACGCATATGATTGATGATTTAATTGCGGAATGGATCAAAGGAATCCTGATTGACGGGATTAAAGGAAACCTGTCGGGGCTTTTTGGCACTGTGAATACCAAGGTTGGGGAAATCGCATCGGATGTGGGCAGCACCCCGCAGGACTGGAACGGCGGCATTTTTTCCATGCTGCAAAGCCTGTCCGAAACGGTCATTGTCCCCATTGCGGCGGCCATTCTCGCCCTGGTGATGTGCTATGAGCTGATTGAAATGATCGTGGAAAAGAACAACATGCACGATTTTGACAGCTCTATGTTTTTCCGCTGGATGTTTAAGAGTGCCTTTGCCATTCTCATTGTGACGAACACATGGAATATCGTCATGGGTGTCTTTGATGCCACCCAGGCCGTCGTGAATCAAAGCGCCGGTGTCATCATCGGGGAAACCAGCATTGACTTTGACACCCTGATTCCAGACCTGGAAGCACAACTGGAGGCCATGGACATTGGGCCGCTTCTGGGCCTGTGGTTCCAGACCTTGGTTGTAGGCCTGACGATGCACGCGTTATCCATCTGCATTTTCCTTGTTACCTACGGGAGAATGATTGAAATATACGCCGTGACAGCGCTTGGGCCGATCCCTCTTGCCACCCTGGGCAATGCGGAGTGGCGCGGCATGGGCCAGAACTACTTAAAATCCCTGCTGGCGCTGGGCTTCCAAGCCTTTTTAATCATGGTGGTTGTGGGGATTTACGCGGTTCTGATTCAGGATATTGGCACAGCGGACGACATTTCCGGCGCAATCTGGGGCTGTATGGGCTATACGGTGCTGCTGTGCTATGGCTTGTTCAAAACCGGCAGCTTGTCTAAGGCTGTGTTCACAGCCCATTGATCTTACACTTTTTACACAGGAGGAAACAGGCTTATCGAGAAATCACAGAAGGAAACCTATCACATTCTTTACGCTGACCCACCGTGGAGATATGACCAGAAAACGGTACAGGGTGCAGCGGAAAACCACTATCCCACCATGGGGATTGACGAGCTGTGCGCCCTGCCGGTGGAAACACTGGCAGCCAAGGATTGCCTGCTGTTTTTGTGGGCCACGTTCCCCATGCTGCCGGAAGCCCTGCGGCTGATTCAGGCATGGGGCTTCACCTTCAAGACCGTGGCCTTTGTCTGGCTGAAACGGAATAAGAAAAGCCCTACCTGGTTTTATGGGTTGGGCCACTGGACAAGAGGCAATGCGGAAATCTGTCTGCTTGGCAAGCGAGGACATCCCAAACGCTATTCCCGAAGCGTCCATCAGTTTATCATTTCTCCCATTGAGGAACACAGCAAGAAACCCGATATCACCCGCGAGAAAATCATCGAGCTTGCGGGCGACCTGCCCCGCGCAGAGCTGTTTGCCAGAGAGAAAACCCCCGGCTGGGATGTGTGGGGCAATGAAGTGGACAGCGATTTTTCCCTGTCCGCGCCAGAAGAAACGAGGTGATTTGATTTGGCTTATGTAACTGTTCCAAAGGATTTTACCAAGGTGAAATCCAAGGTGGTATTCGGGCTGACGAAACGCCAGCTCCTTTGTTTTGGCGGTGCGCTGCTTGTAGGCATCCCGCTTTTTTTATTGATTCGGGGACGCGTCCCCACCAGCGCGGCGGCGCTTCTCATGGTGTTTGCCATGCTGCCGGGCTTTCTCATGGCGCTGTATGAGCGCCACGGCCAGCCCCTGGAAGTGGTGGTATGGCAGATCGTCCAGTGTTGCTTTCTCATGCCGAAAGAGCGGCCTTACCAGACCAACAATGCTTATACCGCCCTTGTGCGGCAGCGACAAATGGAAAAGGAGGTAAATGCCATTGTTCAAAAAGCAAAGAAACGAAGCGCAGGAAAGAACGCCGGTAAAGCTGACCCGCGCAGAAAAGAAAGAAATTCAGGCCGTCATCCGCAAGTATAAGGGCGACGGCAAGCCCCACTCCGCCCAGGAGAGTATTCCCTATGAGGCCATGTATCAGGACGGGATTTGCCGCCTGACGCCCCGCAGGTTTTCCAAGTGCATTGAGTTTGCGGATATCAGCTATCAGCTTGCACAGGCCGATACCAAGACAGCCATCTTTGAAAACCTGTGCGACCTTTACAACTACCTGGATGCCTCGATTCACATCCAGTTTTCCTTTCTCAACCACAAGATTGACCCCAGGCAGTACGCCAAAAGCCTTGAAATCCGGGCGCAGGGGGATGATTTTGACGACATCCGCACAGAGTATTCCGCTATCTTGAAAAACCAACTGGTAAGCGGGAACAATGGACTGATGAAGCGGAAATTCCTGACCTATACCATCGAGGCCGACAACCTGAAACTGGCTCGTGCCAGACTGCACCGCATTGAAACCGACCTCTTAGGCTATTTCAAGAGCATGGGGGCCGTGGCATGGGGACTGGACGCAACGGCCCGGCTGGAAGTCATGCACCGCATGTTCCACCCGGACGGGGAACCGTTTTCCTTCGATTGGAAGTGGCTGGCTTCCTCCGGCCTCTCCACCAAGGATTTTATTGCCCCGTCGTCGTTCCGCTTCGGCCATGCCCGTTTGTTCGGGCTGGGCGGCAAGTACGGGGCTGTGAGCTTTTTAAATATTCTGTCCCCGGAACTGTCGGACGAAATGCTGGCCGACTTTCTCAATACGGAAAATGGCATTGTGGTGAACCTCCATGTGCAGGCCATCGACCAGAGCGAGGCTATCAAGACGGTGAAGCGGAAAATCACCGACCTGGATGCCATGAAGATTCAGGAACAGAAACGAGCCGTCCGCAGCGGCTACGATATGGACATACTTCCCAGCGACCTTGCCACCTACGGGCAGGACGCCAAGGAGCTGTTAAAGACCTTGCAGAGCCGGAACGAGCGAATGTTTCAGCTCACCTTTCTTGTCCTCAATACCGCCGACACCCGGCAGGCATTGGAAAACGATGTGTTCTGGGCCGCAGGCGTGGCGCAGAAATACAACTGTTCCCTTGTGCGGCTGGACTACCAGCAGGAGCAGGGCCTTATGAGCAGTCTCCCATTGGGGGCCAGCCACATCCAGATCGAGCGTTCCTTGACGACTTCCAGCGTGGCCGTGTTCGTGCCTTTCGTGACGCAGGAGCTTTTTCAGGGCGGAGACGCCATGTATTACGGCGTCAATGCCAAGACCGGCAACATGATTATGCTGGATCGGAAGCGGGCACGCTGCCCCAACGGTTTGAAGCTGGGGACGCCGGGAAGCGGGAAATCCATGAGCTGTAAAGCCGAGATTTTGAGTGTGTTCCTCTGCACCCCGGACGACGTCTATGTATGTGACCCGGAGGCCGAGTATTACCCCCTTGTCAAGCGGCTGCATGGACAGGTGGTGAAGCTGTCGCCCACCAGCAAAAGCTATGTGAACCCGCTGGATATCAACTTAAATTACAGCGAGGATGAAAGCCCGCTGGCCTTAAAATCCGACTTTGTGTTGTCGTTCTGTGAGCTGGTGATGGGCGGCAAGAACGGGCTGGAAGCCATCGAAAAGACGGTGATTGACCGGGCCGTGCAGGTGATTTACCGGCCCTATCTGGCAGACCCCCGCCCGGAAAATATGCCGATTCTTTCCGACCTCCACCAAGCCCTGTTAGACCAGCATATCCCGGAGGCCGACCGGGTGGCGCAGGCTCTTGACCTGTATGTGTCCGGCTCCCTAAACGTCTTTAACCACCGCACCAACGTGGACATTGAAAGCCGGATTGTGGCCTTTGACATCAAGGAGCTTGGCAAACAGCTAAAGAAAATCGGTATGCTGATTGTCCAAGACCAGATTTGGGGCCGGGTGACGCAGAACCGCAGCCAGGGCAAGGCGACGTGGTTCTTTTGTGACGAGTTCCACCTGCTTTTGCGGGAGGAACAGACAGCGGCCTTTTCCTGTGAGATTTGGAAGCGTTTCAGAAAATGGGGCGGCATTCCCACAGGTGCCACACAGAACGTCAAGGATCTGCTCTTGTCGCCGGAGATTGAAAACATTTTGGAAAACAGTGACTTTATCTGCCTGTTAAACCAGGCCAGCGGCGATCGGAAAATCCTTGCGGAGCGGTTAAATATCTCCCCGCAGCAATTACGGTATGTGGAAAACTCCGAACCCGGCGAGGGGCTTTTGATTTACGAAAACGTGATCCTGCCCTTTAAGAACCCCATCCCGAAGCACACCCAGCTTTACCGGATCATGACCACCCGCTTAGGCGAGGGGGTCACGGTATGAGGCGCGAGGGCGCAAAAGGAGGTGGCGCACCATGAAGCCCTTAAAACCCCGTGATAAGGTGACGCAGCGCATGACCCGCGCCGGGCTTACGCTGGACAACCAGACCACCGGCGAGAGCGCGGGCATTTCCAGCCGGGAAACTGAGCCGGAATATACCGCCAAGCCGGACGGTACAGTGGAAAAGGCGCTGGAACGGGCCGTAGACATCCGTGACCGGCATAAGGCAAAGCGGACGGCCCGGAATGGGGAACGTATGGCAAGGCAGGCGGGCGCCCCGGCCTCCCGTCTGCAATTTACCGCCGGGGAACGGGCCTCTCCAGAGCTGGCCCGCTATATCAAAAAGGCGGAAAAACGGGCGGACAAGCTGGAAGCGGCCAAAGAAGCCCTGCCGAAAAAGCGCGTGCTTACCAAGGAAACCGTATACAACGAGGCCAAGGGAAAGGCCAAAAGCAAACTTCACTTTGAAAAAGTGGAGAAAGCCCCGCCAAAGCTCAAACCCAATCCGGCCAGTCGCCCGGTGCAGGAGGCGAGGCTATACCTCCATGGGAAAATCCATGAGGTGGAGCAGGAAAACGTGGGCGTGGAGGCCGGTCATAAGGCGGAAGAACTGGCCGAGCGCCAGGCGGGCAAGGTGCTGAAAAGTGCCATACGTCGGCATAAGCTGAAACCCTACCGGGCCGCAGCCAAGGCGGAACGCAAGTCCATGGCTGCCAACGCCGAGTTTGTATATCGAAAATCTCTACGGGACAACCCAGAATTGGCACAGGCGGTAAAGAACCCGGTTTCCCGCCTCTGTCAGAAACAGCATATCAAACGGGAATACGCCAAGGCCGCACGGGCGGCGGGCCGGAGCGCATCAGGCAGTGCCAAGACCACCGCATCAGCCGCCAGGAAAGCCGCAGAGAAAGGCAAACAGGTCGCATCCCTTGTGGCACGGCACTGGAAAGGGGCGCTGCTGATCGGCGGCGTGGGCCTGCTTCTCATGCTGGTTATGGGCGGCCTGCAATCCTGCACCGCCATGTTTGGAAGCGCCGGGACGGGGCTTGCGGCCACCTCCTATCTGTCCGAGGACAGCGATATGCTGGGGGCCGAGGCCACCTACGCCGGGATGGAAGCCGACTTGCAGCACGAGCTTGACAACTACGAAAGCCTGCACCCCGGCTACGACGAGTACCGTTTTGATTTGGACGACATCAGCCATGACCCCTATGTGCTGACCTCTATCCTCTCCGCGCTCCACGGCGGGGCGTTTACGCTGGATGAGGTACAGGGCAATCTTGCCATGCTCTTTGAACAGCAATACACCTTAACCGAGCGTGTGGAGATGGAAATCCGCTATCGAACGGTCACTCATACGGATGACGATGGAAATGAGTATGAGGAAGAAGAACCTTACCAGTATTTCATCTGTTATGTGACACTGGAAAATGCCGATCTATCCCACCTGCCCGTCTATCTCATGGACGAGAATCAGCTCAGTTTGTACGCGGCCTATATGCAGACGTTGGGCAACCGGCCAGACCTCTTTCCAAGCGGCAGCTATCCCCATGCCTCCACCGTCAAGGAGCCGACCTACTATGAAATCCCGCCGGAGGCTTTAGAGGATGAAACCTTTGCGGCCATGATTGCGGAGGCGGACAAATATGTGGGCTATCCCTATGTGTGGGGCGGCAGCTCTCCAAGCACCAGCTTTGATTGTTCCGGCTTCATTAGCTGGGTAGTCAATCATTCCGGCTGGAATGTGGGGCGGCAGACGGCGCAGGGGCTTTACAACCTCTGTACCCCTGTTTCCCCGGAGCAGGCAAAGCCCGGCGATCTGGTGTTTTTCGTCGGCACCTACGACACTTCCGGGATGTCCCATGTGGGGCTGTATGTGGGAAATTCGGTCATGTTGCACTGTGGAAATCCCATCAGTTACACAAACCTAAATTCAAGCTACTGGCAGGAGCATTTCTATTGTTACGGGCGTCTACCCTGACGCCAGAAAGGAGTTTTTGACTATGGCAATGAACAAATTGGAACGCATTGAAAAGGACATTGAGAAAACCAAAGGCAAGATCGCGGCGCTGCAAAATCAGCTTCGGGAGCTGGAGGCGGCCAAGACTGAACAGGAAAACTTGCAGATCGTCCAGCTTGTGCGCGGCCTGAACATGACCCCGCAGGAGTTCGCCGCCTTTGTGCGCGGCGGCGCTCTGCAAGCGCCCCCGGCCCCGCAGCCGGAGTTTGAACAGGAGGGAAAGGCCGATGAAGAATAAGCTCATTCGCAGATTTGCCGTGACACTGGCCGCTGTGCTTTGCATGGCGGCTTTTTCCGTTACCGCCTACGCCGGGGGCGTTGACCCTGACCCGGAGCCGCTGCCGGAAACCACCGAAGCCCCTTTGCCGGAGGAAACAGAGGAACCCACCACCGGCGGCATAGAGATGGAGCCGGAGGGCGTACCCGTCACCCCTAAGGGCAACGCGGCACTGGTGGATGATTTTTTCGGAGATAAGCAGTTGATCACCGTCACCACCAAGGCCGGGAATTACTTCTATATCCTGATTGACCGGGCCAATGAGAACAAGGAAACCTCCGTGCATTTCCTAAACCAAGTGGACGACGCCGACCTGCAAGCGTTGTTGGAGGACGGCGAACAGGAGCCGCAAGCCTGCACCTGCACGGCCAAGTGTGAGGCTGGGGCCGTCAACACGGCCTGCCCGGTTTGTAAAAATAACCTGACCGCCTGCGCCGGGCCGGAGCCGGAACCCGTAGGCGAGGAAGAACCGGCAGCGCCGGAGAAAGAAAGCGGAGGCATGGGCGGCCTTGTGGTGTTCCTTGTGGTAGCGCTGGCGGGCGGCGGCGTAGCCCTTTACTTCTTTAAGCTCCGCAAGCCGAAAGCAGATGTCAAGGGCGGCGACGATCTGGACGAATACGACTTTGGCGAGGCCGAGGGCGACGAGGAAGAAGCCCCGGAGCCGGACGACGCCACCGATGGGTACGCTCAAGAGCCGGGGGAAGATTTGTTGATGGAGGAAGAAACAGACGAGGAGGACGAGGAATGACAACTTCACATACTCTTGTAATTGCAGAGAAGCCGAGCGTGGCCCGCAGCATTGCGGGTGTGATCGGCGCGGATCAGAAACAGGACGGCTACTTAGAGGGAAACGGCTATCTGGTGAGCTGGTGTATCGGCCATCTGGTTTCCCTTGCCGACGCCGGGGCCTATGACCCCCGCTTTAAGAAATGGCGCTATGAGGATTTGCCGATTCTGCCGCAAGAATGGCAGTACATCATCCCGGACGACAAGAAAAAGCAGTTTGAAGTCTTACGTTCCCTGATGGAGCGCCCCGACGTGACCGGCCTTGTGTGCGCCACCGACGCCGGACGCGAGGGGGAGCTGATTTTCCGTTTCGTCTATCAGATGGCGGGCTGTCAAAAGCCGTTTCAGCGCCTTTGGATTTCCAGCATGGAGGACGGGGCCATCCGTGATGGGTTTGCCAACCTGAAACCCGGCGCGGACTACGATGCTCTCTATCAATCGGCCCTTTGCCGGGCGCAGGCCGATTGGCTGGTGGGGATCAACGCCACAAGACTTTTCTCCATCCTATACCACAAGACCCTGACCGTGGGCCGTGTCCAGACGCCGACCCTGAAAATGCTGGTTGACCGAGAGACGAAAATCAGCGGTTTTAAGAAAGAGAAATATCACGTTGTCCATATCGCAGCGGGCGGCATGGAGGCGGCCAGCAGCCGCCTTTCCAGCCCCGAAGAAGCGGCCCGCCTGAAAGCGGCTTGCGCTGGGGAGCAGGCCCTTTGTGTTTCCGTGGCGAGGGAGAAAAAGACAGAGCAGCCGCCACGTCTTTACGACCTCACAACCTTGCAGCGGGAGGCCAACCGCCTGTTTGGATTTACCGCCAAGCAGACCCTTGATTACGCCCAAAAGCTCTATGAAAAGAAGCGGCTGACCTACCCCCGCACGGACAGCCAGTATTTGACCGATGATATGCAGCCCAGGTTGGAACGCATCGTGTCCGGCCTGTTGCCGCTGCTTTCCTTTGCGGCGGGATTGGACAAAGCCCCGGAGTTTCACCGGGTGCTGAACAGCAAAAAGGTGTCGGATCACCACGCCATTATCCCCACGATGGAGTTTGTGCAGACAGGCTTTGACGGGCTGGCCGAGGGCGAAAAGAAACTGCTGTCCCTTGTGTGCTGCAAGCTGCTGTGTGCGGTAGCCGCGCCCCATGTGTATGAGGCCATCACCGCCACATTCACTTGCGCCGGGAATGAATTTACCGCCAAGGGAAAGACCGTCCTTACCTCCGGCTGGAAAGAGATTGACCGCCGTTTTAAGGCTTCTTTCAAGATTGACGCCGACGAGGACGCGCCGGAGCTTGCGCGGGAGCTGCCGGACGGAGGCCGTCTGCCGGAGAACATCGAGGGCCAGACCTTTGACCCGGTGGAGGCCAGTGTTACCGAGCATTTCACTACGCCGCCCAAGCCCTACACCGAAGATACGCTGCTGTCGGCTATGGAACGTGCCGGAGCCGAGGATATGCCGGAGGACGCCGAGAGGCAGGGCTTAGGCACACCGGCCACCCGCGCTTCCATCTTAGAAAAGCTGGTGCAGATGGGCTTTGTGGAACGCAAAGGCAAGCAGCTACTTCCCA
>OKRX01000128.1_pt1 | contig 53802 bp, 43 predicted proteins | sample 1601241 | NCBI WGS metagenome assembly OKRX01 (sample SAMEA3541500, study PRJEB24748) | human gut metagenome | biome: human gut; feature: human-associated habitat; material: faeces | place: China | collected 2012
ACAACAATTTCCCTATGCGTCCTCTCAACTGGCGCTCTCCCAAGCAGGTCTTATTTGCTTTCCCTAATGTGTAACACATCATTGACAAACCCACAGAAAGAACCATCTAATGGGCAGTTTTTGCGTTGCGGGAGGAAGCCTGCCTGTGGTATACTAAAGCATATTCCGGTTCGCGGAACGTATGAAGGGTCAGACCGATAGATGGAGGGCGTTTTCATGCCGAAGCAGTTGAAGAAGAACGATCGGATTCCCTTGGCCATCACTGGCGTGACGGCTGAGGGGAGCGGCGTCGGGCACGATAAGGGCTTGGCCGTATTCGTTGCCAATGCGGCGCAGGGCGATCAAATTACAGCGCATATCATCAAGGTGAAGAAGAATTATGCTGTGGCGCGGATTCATCAGATCGTAACGCCTTCCCCCGACCGGGTCAAGCCGGACTGCCCCGTTTTTCAGCAGTGCGGTGGATGCGCCTGGCGGCATATCACATATGAAGCCGAATGCCGCCTTAAGGAGCAGCAGGTGGCGGACGCACTCTCCCGGATCGGGCATCTCAATATCACACCGCAGCCGATTCTTGCAGCCGATGAGACGGATGGATACCGCAATAAGGCGCAGTTTCCCGTGGGTGGGTCGGCGCAGTCGCTCAAAATCGGCTTTTTTGCGCCGCGTAGCCACCGGATTGTGGACTGCCGCGCATGCAGGCTGCAGCCGCCGGCGTTTGAGGGAGCGCTGCGGGCGTTTTCATGCTGGATTGCGGATCATGATGTTTCGATTTACAACGAGGAAACGGGTAAAGGTCTGCTGCGCCATATCTATCTGCGCCAGGCGCAGGCGACAGGCGAGGTGATGGCCTGTGCGGTGGTCAACGGCAATGAAATCCCGGCGCCGGAACAGCTCGTTGGAGAGCTGCTGCGTGAGGTCCCCGCGCTCAAAAGCCTGATCCTGAATATGAATTTGGCGCGAACCAATGTCGTTTTAGGCCCCAGGTGCAAGACGCTCTGGGGCGAAGACGGAATCGTGGACGAATTGTGCGGCCTGCGCTTTTTCATCTCCCCCTTATCCTTCTATCAGGTCAACCGCTCTCAGGCGGAGCGGCTCTACCAAAAGGCAGCGGAATACGCCGCGCTGACGGGGAGGGAAACGCTGCTCGACCTCTACTGCGGCACGGGGACGATTGGTCTGACAATGGCAGGAAAAGTTAAGCAGGTCATCGGCGTGGAGATCGTGCCTCAGGCGGTGGAGGATGCGAAGCGCAATGCTGCGCTCAACGGGATAACGAATGCGCGTTTTTTTTGCGGAGACGCGGCAGCGGCAGCCCGGCAACTCGCGCAGGAGGGCGTCCAGCCGGATGTGATCGTGATCGACCCACCGCGCAAGGGCTGCGAGGCGCAGCTGATTGGGACGATCGTACAAATGGCGCCGGAGCGGGTGGTCTATGTTTCCTGCGACCCGGCGACGCTTGCGCGGGATTTGAAGCTGTTTGAAGAAAAGGGCTACGTGGCACGGGAGGTCACGCCGGTGGATCTGTTTCCGCGGACGGGGCATGTGGAGATGGTTGTACTGCTTTCCCACAAAAAGCCAAAGGGACATATCAACGTAAAAGTTGAGTTTGGCGAAGGTGAGGGAAAAGTTCCGCTTGATAATATCGCTAAAAGAGCCGAAGAGTACAAGCCCAAAGAGCGAGTGACCTACAAAATGATAAAGGAGTATATAGAAGCTAAATACGGCTTCAAAGTACATACCGCATATATTGCAGAGGTAAAAAGAGATTTAGGTTTGCCGATGTACGATGCCCCTAATGCGGTAGAAGAATTGAAACAGCCGAGGAAGCATCCAACGGCGGAGAAAGTGGAAGCGATAAAGGATGCGTTGAAGCATTTTGAGGTGATATAATAAATTATTAGAGAGTGGGTTAAATATATGGGAAACATATTACAACGACTTATATATAATCTGTCCGCTATGGCACCTCTATGTTTTATTTTTGCTTTGGTCTGGTATTGTCAAAAAAAAACAATGGATATTCCATGTATTGTTATATGTATAGGAATCGTCCTTATTATATTGTTTATGATATCCTTTGCGTATGGAAAAAGGCATCTTGCACCCATAATAATAAGAACAAATGATATAGCTCCTTATGATAGTTGGGTTGTCACGTATATAATCACATATATGTTTCCGTTTGCAAGTTTGGTAATTAAGGATTTTAATTTGATAATATGCGTTATTATAGGTGGAGTGTTGATTATGGCAGTACCATGTGTCAATACGGCAATTCCTAATCCAATATTATTTTTGCGAGGATATCATTTTTATCAAGTAAGCGGTGAACATGGGATATCAGGATGTGTTTTGATAAGCCGGAGGAGGATTAGAAAGGCGAAAGATGTAAAAACGGTTAATAGAATGTTTGATTTTTTGCTTTTAGATGCAGAGAGGAGATAAATATAGAATGTTTGAGAATTGTTCAATAATAATTATTGCCAACGGAAATCACTTGGATGAATTGTATAGACTTGAAGTTGATGCAGACACGCAAAAGGAAATTTGCTTATCGTTTGATAGTGCAGTGGATGATTTAATTTCTGATAAAACAAAAATTTCATTCGATGGTAGTTATAAACCACATAATGACGAATTTTTAGCTATTGAAAATTTTCAACTTTCAGATGCAATTAAAGATGCAATAAGAGATCCCTTAGGTGTGCCTGCATATAAAAAAGAAAATGGGGAGTTTTATGAAATTAAAGCAATATTTGTTGGAAAGAGGACAGAAACAGAGGATACTGAAAGATTTCAAGTTGCCTTTCAGCGTTTTCGCAAAGAACAATATATTACTACAAGTTGGGTAAATTTATTTTTCACCAAAGATACATTTAGAAGAGAGAAGAATTTTGGCATAAGTATTTCTGATACGGCAGATTGCTATTATACAGAAGGAGAATTACAATTTTCTTCTTTCTATTTTGCACGGCAGATTTTTGATTTGAGTGAATATTATAGATCAGCAACGGACCAAGAAGTTCAAGCATTTACAACAAGTGATAAATTATCTTTTGAAGATACAGAGGCATTTAAGAACACGGCTAATACTTGGATAAGGAGAAAAATAGCAATGATTAATGATTCTGATGTGCTTGTAAATTATAAAGCATCAGAAATCAAAAAATTGGCTAAAGACGCTGGGATAACGATTGAGGTTGAGAATAAGAAAGTTATTATCCCAAATGACAAGGAACAGATAAAGGTTATTCTCGGTTTTTTGGATGAAGAGGCATACAAGGGACCGTTTTCTCAGAATACATTCCTTGCTAATTCAAAAAGAAAGATTAATAAATAATTTGTAAATGAAAGGGTAATTTTGATAAGATGAATGCATCTTTTTATAATGAAATCAAAGAAATTCTAATTTCAGCTAGAAATAAAGTCTATCAAACAGCCAATTTTGCAATGGTTGAAGCCTACTGGAATATTGGAAAATCAATTATTGAAGAACAGGGCGGTAATGAAAAGGCAGAGTATGGAACAAGCTTGCTAAAAGAATTGTCAAAACAAATGACTCAGGATTTTGGAAAAGGCTTTACAGTGACAAATTTGAAGTATATGAGGCAGTTTTATTTGACATTTCCAAATAGTCACGCACTGCGTGACGAATTAAGCTGGACACATTACAGGCTTTTAATAAAAGTAGAAAATAAAAATGCACGAGAATTTTATATGCAGGAAGCTGTAAAATCCCAATGGAGTACCAGACAACTTGAGCGTCAGATAAATTCTTTCTTTTACGAAAGGTTATTATCCAGTAAAAATAAAGAGCAAGTTTCAGAGGAAATACAGACATTAGAGCCAGCGAAGAATCCAGAAGATATTATTCGTGATCCATACGTTCTGGAATTTCTGGGTTTGGGTTCAAATGACGATTTTTATGAAAGTGATTTAGAGCAAGCGTTAATTACACATTTGCAGAAATTCCTTTTGGAACTTGGCAGAGGCTTTTCATTTGTAGCGAGACAGAAAAGAATATCGTTTGATGGACGCCATTTTAGAATTGACCTTGTATTTTATAATTATATTTTAAAATGTTTTGTTTTGATAGATTTAAAAGTTGGGGACTTAACACATCAGGATTTAGGACAGATGCAGATGTATGTTCATTACTATGAGCGAGAACTTATGAATGATGGAGACAATCCGCCTATTGGTATTGTTTTGTGTGCAGATAAAAGCGAGTCTGTAGTTAAGTATACGTTACCTGAAAATGAAACACAGATTTTTGCTTCAAAATATAAATTATATTTACCAAGTGAAGAAGAATTGTTACGGGAATTAAATCAGGAATATCAAGCATTGGAAGCTGGCAAAGTAGGGGAAGAGAATATTGGTGGTGAGAAAGAAGAGTAGATTTTGCATAGAGATCGTGCTGAATTGATGAAATCTATATTTTGTGGGAAAAGTGATGTATGGACAGTATTCGTGCTGCAGAAATATTGCCCATATTTCCATGATTTTGTGGGGATATGTTCTAATTTGGTACTCACGCCGAGGCGGTTGCACTGCTAGAGCAGCGTGCTTAGACAGAGATTTTTGGAAAGAGCCTTTTTAACAGATAAAAATTACTGTACTGAAAACACTGCAACAATAACACATTCGATCAATGAGGTGCGCAAAATGGACTCCATCCCTGCCATGAAAATCGTCGCCCGCATCCGTAGTGACTTTCCTGCAAAATTCGGCATTCCACGTCAGAGCGGGCTGGTGGAGGAGCTGAAGGCTGCGATTGTGTTTGAACCGGAATACCGTATCCCCCAGGCGCTGCGGGGGCTGGAGGGGTTCTCGCATATCTGGCTGATCTGGCTGTTCTCCGAGGCTGCGCAGAGCGGCTGGTCACCAACCGTGCGGCCGCCACGCCTAGGTGGGAATACCCGGATGGGCGTGTTTGCGACACGCTCTCCATTTCGCCCAAATCCGATCGGCCTTTCCGCCGTCCGGCTGGACGGTGTCCGGCAGGACGAAAAGCTGGGGCCTGTGCTGCTGGTGTCTGGAGCAGACCTGATGGACGGTACGCCGATTCTGGATATCAAGCCCTACCTTCCCTTTGCAGATAGCCATCCGTTGGCAAGCGGAGGCTTTGCCGAGCAAAAGCGGGGTGTACATTTACAGGTGGACTTTCCCCCTGCCCTGCTGGATCGGGTTCCAGAGAGGCACAGGCGGGCGCTTATCGGTGTGTTGGCACAGGACCCGCGCCCGTCTTACCATAAGGACCCGCAGCGGATCTATGGGATGGCATTCGCGGGCCTTGAAGTAAAATTTTGCGTGCGGGGAAGTGTGCTGACCGTCCTGCAGGTCCTGCGCAGTTAGAAAGCGGGAAGGAAAAAATATCGTTCCGGCGGGAAGCCGGGAAGTGAGGTTTTTTGGATGAATGACAATATCGCAAACAACAGCCACCGCAATGGAAAATTCAGCTCCTCGCTGGGCTTTGTCATCGCTTGCGTCGGCTCAGCCGTTGGGCTCGGCAATATCTGGATGTTCCCGTATCGGGTTGGGCAGTACGGAGGCGCGGCGTTTTTGATTCCCTATCTGCTGTTTACCTTTTTATTCGGCTGGGTGGGGCTCTCAGGCGAATTCAGCATCGGGCGCCTTGCCCGCACAGGAACGATCGGTTCTTATGAATACTGCTTTGCGAGTAGGGGGAAGAAAAAAATTGGGACTGTGCTGAGCTGGATCCCTTTGCTGGGCTCCCTTGGCATCGCGATCGGCTATGCGGTCATCCTTGGCTGGGTGCTGCGCAGCCTGGCGGGCTCTGTAACGGGAGCGTTGCTCACAACGGACGCAGAAGTTTATTTTCATCAGGCCTCCGGCAATTTCGGTAGCATTCCCTGGCATGTGATCATCGTGGTGCTGGTCTGCTTGGTGCTGATGTTCGGCGTGACAAAGGGAATTGAAAAGGTAAGCCGGGTGATGATGCCCCTGTTTTTTCTCCTGTTCTTGATTTTGGCAGTATGGGTGGCGTTTCTGCCCGGCGCATCGGAGGGCTACAAGTTTCTCTTTCTCCCAGAGTGGAAAGCACTTTTGCGGGTGGATACCTGGGTGATGGCGATGGGGCAGGCATTTTTCTCTCTGTCGATCACCGGCTCCGGGATGATCGTCTATGGCGCTTATCTGGAGAAAAGCGCCGATATCCCAAAGGCCTCTCTGCGTACGGCGCTGTTTGATACGCTCGCTGCGTTGCTCTCCGGGCTTGCGATCATGCCTGCCGTGTTTGCCTTCGGCGTGGATGTTACACGCGGCCCCTCCCTGATGTTTATCGCACTGCCGACGGTGTTTCAGAAAATGCCCTTCGGCCAGGCGTTTGCCATCTTTTTCTTCCTTTCTGTGGCCTTTGCGGGGATCACGTCGCTCATCAATATGTTTGAGGCCGTCACGGAGAGCTGGCAGAGCCATTTCGGCCTTGGACGCAAGCCGGCGGTGCTCATCTGCTCGGGCATTACGCTGGCGGCCGGATTGTTCCTAGAGGCGGAGCCGAAGGTGGGCGGCTGGCTGGATTTTATCACGATTGTGATTGTGCCCATCGGTGCAGTGCTGGGAGCAGTTTCGATTTATTATGTGTTGGGCTGGGGCAAAATTCGGCAAGAGCTGCAGATCGGGCGGAAACGGCCGCTCTCCGCTGCATTTGGATGGGTTGCAAAATTTGTATATGTGCCGTTGACCGTTTTGATCTTAGTTTTGGGCTTTATATACAAAGGGATTGGATGAAAAAACACAGAGATGACGATCATAGGCCCGCTCGACCTTCTCTGCGATGGGATGATCGCCTACGATACGGGTGATCCCAAACGTATCCAGCATTTTATGAAGGGGCACAGTTTTGCAAAGCTAATCGCCGTGTCCAAACAGGATCTTCCGGACGGAATCCGGAAAACGGCTGGGTAGGTTGATGTTCATCATGGAAGGCGGCGGATACATACAGAGCAAAAGGAGCGATATTATGCGGCTCTTATTCAAACAGCGCTTTTTCTCTTGGTTTGACAGCTTCGATATCTATGACGAAGCGGGAGATACGGTCTTCAGCGTGGAAGGGCGTATGGCCTGGGGACATAAGCTTGAGATTATGAATGAGGCGGGGGCCCACATCGGCACTGTGCGGGAAGAGGTGTTGACCTTTTTGCCGCGGTTTGCACTGTATATCGGGGATGAATGCGTGGGGCAGATCAAAAAGGAGTTCACTCTCTTCAAGCCCCGATTTACGCTCAACTGCAACGGCTGGCAGGTGGAGGGGGACTGGCTCGAGTGGGATTACCGGGTGACCGATCCCGCCGGGAACCTTGTGATGACGGCGCAGAAGGAGCTGCTGCGGTGGACGGACACCTATACCATTGATATCATAAGGCCGGAGAACACGCTTTTGTGCTTGATGATCGTGCTGGCGATCGATGCGGCCAAATGCTCCAGCGGGAATGGATGAAGGTGGTGCAGAGATGATTCGGGCGGTTGTATTCGATATGGACGGGCTGATGTTCGATACCGAGCGGCTTTGCGCGCTGGCCTGGGATGAGGCGGGCCGGCAGATGGGGATTGGCCCTGCGGGCTATATGAACCAAAAGACCTTGGGGCTTACCCTGCCGATGGCGCGAAAGGTCTGGCGGGCAACCTTTGGCGAAGGGTTTGATTTTGAGGAGCTCGACCGCCTCACGCATGCATTTTTTAGCCGCTATTATGCGGAAAAAGGAGTACCGGTAAAGCCCGGCCTTTATGAATTGCTTGATTATCTGAAGGGACATCATTATAAAATAGCAGTTGCCTCTTCTACACAGGAGGCGGAGGTAAGAAAATATCTCACGGAAGCGGATGTTCTCTCCTATTTTGACGCGGTTGTCGGAGGAGACCGACTGCCTGCCTCGAAGCCCGCGCCGGACATCTATCTGAAGGCCTGCTCTGAGCTGGGGGAGCTGCCTGAAAACTGCATGGCGTTGGAGGATTCGCGCAACGGGCTGCTCTCTGCCAGCCGCGCGGGGCTGAAGGCCGTGATGATCCCCGACCAATGGCAGCCGGATGACGAAATACAGGCGCTATTGTATGCGAAATGCGGGCGGCTGGATGAGGTAATCGGTCTGTTGGAGAAGGAGAAAACGGGATAAAGACGCTTTCTGTATCCGATTTGGACGGAATGCTACTCAACCGGTTTTGAGCAGACGATTTACGCCTCCGATTGATGATGCAGCCAATATGGAAAAAGGCGCACTGCACACCGAATCACGGTTTTGCAGTGCGCCTTGCTTGCAGGGATCAGGCAGCAATGGAATCGAGAATCTTATATGTGATAGGTAAGAGTTGCGCAGCCACTCGCCGGCGCCGCTGAGGCCATTTGCAAAAATGCAGGGATCGTTGATTTTCGGCTGTGGCAAATCTCACCGGAAAGCCGAGCAGGCAAGCAGAAGCTGGATTATGGTGAGTAATACCGCTGCGATTTGCTCAAGCATGGCGAAACATTTTCTTTCTGATTCGGCTGGATTTGGAGGAGCTGTCACGTATTGTGTGCGTAATGCCGGACAGCTGTTTCCCGTTTTTTCAGCTGGTATCGCACCCGGCGATAGGCCGAAAACTCCGTTCGCATGAGCCTGGGCTCCTTCGCGGCGTTTTCCTTGCCCAGCGACGCTATGCCCAAGCCAAGACAAACTCTAAAATTTTTCGCTTCCTCCGATGATCAACACGATCACCATCCAGAAAAGCTGATAGAGCAATAGCTGGACCGCGCCGAGCATCGTAACGTCTGATGTAAAGCACAGCACGCCTACCAGCGCCGCGCCGAGCGCTGCGGCCGCAGTCTGCAGAATGGTCAACAGCTTGGAACCGCTTTGTAGTGTCGCGCAGGCAGCCACACTGCGTAAAAAATTCTGGATGCGCCCGTCGTGGACGATGCCCGCGTTTGCGCGCTGCAGTGCTGTTGAGCGGTATTTGCGATAGAGCGCACCCGCCTGCGCGCTAATCACTTTCACACAGTTTTGCGGAAGGCCGAAGGTCTCCTCTACAAAGGAATCTGTAATATTGGGATCAGAGGTGCGCACGAGGATCGTAATCCCCTTGCGCTCCAGATTTTTCAGGTGCGCCGCTACATTCGGGTCCGCCTGATAGCTGACGACGAAGAGCGCGGATATGAGCCCGTCCACTGCGAGATACATCACCTGCCGGCCGTCGTGGCGGTATTTCGCCTCGCTCTGGCGAGGGGGAAGCTCCACATTATGGTGCTGCAAAAGCTCCCGGTTGCCAACCAGAATACGCCTGCCGTGAATCCAGCCGGAAAGGCCCATGCGGTCTTCATAGGACAAATCCTCCACGGGCGGAAGGATCCTCCGGTTGCCGAGGATCACGCTGTCAAAGATTTCACCCAGTGGGCCACCCGCAGAGATGACCAGCGCGGCGGCATCCAGGATCGCTTCGTCCATGCGCATGCCGTGGAAGGATTTGAAGCCGTGGATATTGCAGCCGCCGTGCTTGAAGATATCCGAGGAATCAAAGACGACGGCATTCGTCTCGCCGCAGTCCTGCGCCGCCGCATAGCCGGAGACCATGGCTCCGCCCGCATTGAGTGCCTGGTTAGCACGGAAAAGCGGCAGAGCTGCGCCGAGCGAAAGAGCAGCAGGAACGGCAATGCAAAATAATGCGGTCAGAGCGGAAAAACCATTCAGAACGCTTTGATTCAAAACGGCAACGGCAATGCCCGCTGCCACGGAGAGCAGCAATACGGCGGGGACCAGTTTAACGGATAGTCGGTCGGCCGGTTCCAGATGCTCGGAAAGCGCACGGAAGCGGGCGGGAAAGGCCGTGCGCGTGGAATAGCGCACATCCGGATCGCCAAGCAGCAGACCGCGGCCGATTTCATAAGCGTCGTCCTCATCGGGGATCTTTTGGACGGTATAAAGCGGCGTGTCCTGTGTGCAGAACAGAAAATTTTTTGCAATGCTCTTTGCGTGCAGCGCCTTGCCAATCATATTTGCAGAGAGGAGTAACCCCGCTGCAGCGCCGAACAGATGCGCTTCCACATTGGCTCCCGGTGAGAAAAATAAGTAGAGAATATTCTGAATCAGAGCAAATACGGCGGCAAGCGCTGCGCCGGAATCAGCGTTGCATTTTAATCGGAACAGCGCGCGCAGGCCGCTGCGTATGACCGGCAGCGTCATCAGAAGAACGCCTGCAAACAGGACGAGATGGATCAAGGAATAGAGCTTTTGATCTGCGCTGAAGAAGATGAGCGCCTCCCCTTCTCCGCGGAAATAGGAGAAGACCTGAGGTAAAATGCCACATATGATCAAAAGCAGCTCGAATAGTCCGGCGCCGAACGCGCAGCGCTTTTCCAGGGCTGCTCTGCGACGCATGAGGCTGCGCAGCGGGGCCTTTTGCACAGGCGAGGCGTATTCTCCAATCGGGCTGGCCAAGCTTTCATCCGGTTGTTCCGGCTCGTCCGGCGGGATGGAGGTAGCAAGTGACTCCGGCTCCCCAGCGGGGAAAGCCGGCTCTTCCACTGTGGCAAGCTTGAATTTTTTGATTTTTTCTTTTCGGACTGCCTGCAGATGCAGCTCTGCCTCCTCCTCATTGAGAACAGGCGCGGGTTCTTCAGCCTCATTGAATCCAGCTAGTAACAGTTGGCCATCCACCATATCTTTCGCAAGAGGTTCTTTCGGCGAATCCTGCTTTGGAAGGAGTGTATCCGGAGCGCCAACCTCGCGGGTCTTCTCCTGGCCGATTGCTGCGTCGATTTCATCCTCGGCCGCAATGAGTGTGGGCAGGGGCTCCAGATCGGCGGTAGCGCTCAAATCGCTCTTTTTCCGGATCAACCCGGGCTTATCGATGAGCGGGACTTGACCCTTGCGCATTGGCTGCGGTTCAATCGGGATCTTTATGGTGGGCTCACGAAAAAAACGCTCACGGTATTTGTCTGCCCCCAGAAGGGGCTGCCCATCGCCAGGCGGCGTCCAGTTTTCACGCGCCTCTCCCAGCAGGCTGCTGCGGTCAATATTGGGATCGAATGGCGTTTGCATACCGGTAATTGGCGTTAAAACCTGTTCCAGGCGGGCAAAGCGGTCTTCTTCTGAGAGGCTCGCCTGCACGGGCACTTCGCCCGGCTGTTCTGCTGCCGGGGGGGCCTTTGCTTCCCGCGGCATGTTCTCTGTGGCCGAAGAAAGGGGCAAAGGGACAGGGCAAAAGGGTTCGTCAGTTTCCTCAAAGGGAGGAAGGAACGTCCCCGGGGGTTCTTTATGATCGGGGATGCCAGTTTCAGGGGTAGCGCTGTCAGCGATTTCGGCAGAGGGTGGTGAAGGTGGAGATTCCAAGCCCTCTTCTATTTCAGTGCCTGTTTCCCCACTGGGCTGCTGGATTGAGTTGGAGGAGAGAAGCTGTTCGACCTCATCCAGCGACCAGAGGTGGGAGGGCTGCCGGGAATCTTCGCCCGGCGTGGCTTGCCCGGCCCCGGCTTCCATTAAGATATCATCAAGAGTAAAGGAGGAAGACGACTTATTAAAATCGTAGCGATCGTTCAATTTTGTCACCCCAAATGAACAACATAACGGTTTTTTAGCGGAAAGACGGATAGAAACGGCTTATTCTCCGGGCCGGACAGAGGAAAGGCCGGCCCGCTGCCGTGCGATTTCATACATCAAAATGCCCGCGGCAACAGAGGCGTTGAGCGAATTGATCTTTCCCTTCATGGGAAGGGAAACGATGAAATCGCATTTTTCTTTGATAAGGCGCCCGAGGCCACGGCCTTCGGAGCCGATTACAAGCGCGGCAGGGCCGGAATAATCGGTTTCACAAAAAGGGGTTCCATCCATATCAGCGCCATAGATCCAGAGCCCCTGTTTTTTGAGCTCGTCCAGCGTGGCGGCAAGATTGCCAACCCGGGCAACAGGCAGATATTCGAGCGCGCCTGCGGCGGCCTTGGAAACGGCAAAGCTCAGGGAAGCTGCATGGCGTTTTGGAATAATGACACCGTGCGCACCCGCGGCTTCTGCTGTCCGAATAATTGCACCGAGATTGTGCGGGTCCTCCAATTCGTCGCATATAATGAGAAAGGGGGCCTCCCCGCGCTGCTGTGCAAGAGCAAGGAGATCAGCCACACAGGCGTATGCATGGGCGGCGGCATATGCTGCAACGCCCTGGTGGTTTCCCCGGCCGCAGAGGGAATCCAGCTTTTTGGCATCAACCTCTTTGATGACGATCCCCTTTTCACGGCACTCTGCAAGAATACGCCCGATAGAGCCGCTGCGCTCCCCGCGCGCGACCAAAAGACTGTCGATGGCCCGACCAGCCCGCAGTGCTTCCAGAACGGAATTGCGCCCGATGATCAGATCCGTTTGCGTTCCGCTTTTTTGCTGCTCCATAGGCTAGCCCTCCGCTTATCTTGTATAATATCAAATATTATACCACATTTTGCTGTGGATTGACAGCAAAATTCTACCTTTCTCTCCCGCGCGCCGCAGGAAATATTTTCCTAAAGATTCAGGCGCGTGGATTTTAGAGAGATGCACATAAAACACCCGGCCGAGAAAATTGTTTTGGCGCCACCTCTTGCATAAAGACGGCAGATATGATAAACTCAGATAAAAAATGAGGAGATTGCCTCTTTATTTATGGCGGTTTTGTTAAATAACCGTTAGCTTGGGAGGAACGAATATGGGAACCTGCCCGAAATGCGGAGCAAAGCTGAAGAAGACGGATTGGCGCCCGAACTGCTGGAACTGCGGCGTAAACATCATGTATTACGGGATGGAGGACCGATTGGAGGCAGACGCACAGCGAGCGGAAAAGGAATTCGATAAGTTTTATCATATGACAGCGGGAATCAAAACGTCGTTTATCGGCTCGCCGCTGGCGTATGTGCGGTGGATTTTGACGGTGCTGTGCATCGGTTCGCTCTTTCTGCCGCTGGTGCAAATCAGCGTGACGCTGCCGTACCATATGGTGGAGGGAGCGCCCTATGGGATATTGCAGACGGTGATGTTTGTCAAGGATATGGACTTTGGTGGGATCATAGCGGCATTCAGCTCGCCGGTGGTCGGGGATACACTTTTGAAGCTGTTTATAGCGGTAATATGCCTGGCAGTCGGCGCTTTGATGGCGCTGCTGAATCTCATCCTGATTCTGCGTGCGTATACGAAGAGCGGCGGGATCCTGCTGGCGGTGCGCTGGGGGATCGGACTTGGCGCGTTGGCGGCGGGGACGGTATTATTCCATCTGGCGGTGCAGCCAGAGGGCTTGGTCGGGATTCTGAGCGGGCAGCTGGCGTTTGGGGGATACATCGTGCTTGCCCTGTTCGCGGCGGCATTCGTGCTGCAGCTTGTGATTCTAGCGCGGGGAGGGATCCCGATGCTGCCGACGAAGCCGGAGCGGGAGGCAAAGGAAGCGGCGCAGGAGGGCGTCGTGAAAGGAGAAAAGGCGAAAGTGAAGGCCTCGCCTGAAATATAGAGGGTAAAGTTCTATCATACAGGAATGTTGATCACGCGGTTTCGGTCATGGAAACCGCGTGATTCTTTTCTGTAAGCACCGAACCCGGAGGACCGCACGACGCTGATTGCCTCCGCCCGCTTCTATGGTTGACGATGGGAACCTGCCCGATACCAACTAGAATCATAAACGGCAAACGTTATTGCTTCCCCATCCTTACTGTAGCGGCGTACGTCCATGTGTCAATTTTCATGGCGGATGGACAGTCATTTCATACAATCGCTTTTTAAGAATGACTAATTTTTTTACCAAGTGAATTTGCCGTATAGAAAAGTCAATTTTGTCGAAAAATGATTTGTGTCACGCTTTTCAAGAAATGCATACAATATTGTAAACTGGTTTGATGGGGGATTGAATATGGAGCAGCAATATAACGCACGCTTCCTCGGCGCCAATACGCCGGAGGGCTTTATTTCCCTTTTTGACGAACTGTATGACCCTGCGGGGGACTGGCGCGCCTATGTGATCAAGGGCGGTCCCGGCACGGGAAAATCCGGGCTGATGCGCCGCGTGGCAGATGAGATGGAGCAGGCCGGATATACGGCGCAACGCGTGCTATGCTCCTCCGATCCAGCCTCATTGGACGGTGTGATTTTTCCGCAGCTGCGCGCATGTATCGCGGATGGGACGCCTCCCCATGTGATTGAGCCGCGTTTTCCGGGCGCTGTGGAGGAGATTGTAAATCTCGGCGCATACTGGGACGCGGAGCAGCTGCGTGCACATGCGGACGGCATCCGCGCAGCCTTCACCAAAAATAGCGCCTATCATCAGCGCTGCATCGGTTTTCTTTCCGCCGCCGGTTCGCTGGCGAATGACACGCTTCGGATCGCCCTGGAATGCATCAACGCAGATAAAATCGTTGCATATACCTCGCGCTTTGCCGCGCGGGAATTCGGGGCGGGACACGGGCATGTCGGCCGGGAAAGCCGATGCTTTTTGAGCGCGATCACACCGGAAGGGATCGTCATGTGCTATGATATGATCGCTCATTTGTGCGACCGTGTGATTGTAATAGACGATGCGTATGGAGCGGTATCCTCCCTGATCCTCGAGCGGCTGCGCTCCTATGCGCTGGCCGCCGGGCTGGATGTGACGGTATGCCTGTGCCCCATGAGCGCAGGAAAAAGAATCGAGCATTTGATTATTCCGTCGCTTGGGCTGTGCCTGTTTACATCAAACAGGTTCCACCCCGCGCCGGAAGCGCCGCTGCGCCGGATTCATGCGCGCCGTTTTATCGATGAGGAAATGATGAAAACACACCGTTACCGCCTGCATTTCAACGCAAAGGCGGAGACGGAGCTGCTGGCGGAGGCAATCCGTATGCTGGAGAATGCCAAGCAGACGCATGATGCACTGGAGGCCTTCTATATCCCCGCTATGGACTTCAAAAAAGTGGAGAAAAAGGGCGCTCAGATCGTCCGAAAACTGCTCGCACGGGCTGAGCAGCTAGAGAGCCAGACATAAATGGTGAAGAAGCGCTTTTTGGAAGAAAGCGGGGCTGCGATTTCCGTGGCCCGCGTTTTCTTTTTCCGAATACAAAATAACGATTGAATTTTCAGATGGAATTGGTTACAATGAAAATATCTTTCAAACGATAGGGGGTTCTGATTTGAACCGATATGAAGGAGCTGTCTGCCCGGCTTGCGGACAGGCCTTTACACAGGCGGATGACATTGTCGTCTGCCCATCCTGCGGAACGCCGCATCACCGCGCCTGCTGGATGCGCGAGGGCCATTGTGCAAATGAAGAAAAGCATGCGCAGGGATACACATGGCAGGAAGCGCCGCGTCAGCAGGAGGATTTTCAGGAGAAGACAGAGCTTGGCGTCGTCTGCCCGCGCTGTGGTACCAATAGCCCGAAGGACACGTTGTTTTGCCCGCACTGCGGCCAGCCGCTCGGCGCGCAGCCGGCACAAGGGCAGGCTTTCTTTGGTGGGCAATATCCGCCTTTCGGGGCGCAGAGCGGTGGGCCGATCGAAGGCGTTCCGGCCGATGAAACGATCGACGGGATTCCGGTTGCGGAGGTCGCGGCCTATGTACGGACAGGGACGCGCAGCTATATCCCGAAGTTTTTCCGGATGGACCGCACCAAAAAGAAGGCCGGGTGGAATTGGGCCGCTTTTCTCTTTTCGCCGTTCTGGTTTTTCTACCGGAAGCTTTATGCGGCAGGAGCGGTTGTGCTCTCTCTGCTGATGGCGCTTTCGGTTGCGTTTTACGGCCCGCTCGAGGCCTATGTGAATGCATATTTGCAATGGGGCGAAGTGATCCTGCAGCAGCCGTCCAATCAGGCGGTTATCGACGCTGCGATGCAATCGCTGCAGAGTGCGATGCCGCTGGCAGCGGTGTTTCTGCTGCTGCAATTGGTGCTGCATGTAGTGTGCGCGCTGGTTGCCAATCGCCTGTATTTCAAAAAGGCCATGGGAGACCTCCATGCCTTGCGGGAACAAACGCTGGAAGAATCCGAATATCAAATGCAGATTTTCCGAAAGGGCGGAACCTCGCTTCTCTTTGGATTCAGTTCTTATTTGCTGTACGACTTGGCCTATATGCTGATCATTCAGCTGCTGGCCATGTTTTCATAAATCATTTATGGGAGGATTGTATTATGAAAGTAAGAAAAGCAATTATTCCGGCCGCTGGTATGGGGACCCGCGTGCTCCCCGCTTCCAAGGCCGTTCCAAAGGAAATGCTCAATATTGTGGATAAGCCCGCGATTCAGTACATCGTTGAGGAGGCTGTCGCTGCCGGAATCGAGGATATTCTGATCATCACCAACCGCGGTAAAGGCGTGATCGAGGATCATTTCGACCACGCGTTCGAGCTGGAAACCAACCTGAAGGACAATGCCTCTAAGCAGCATATCTATGAAGAGCTCAAAGCGATTGCAAACCTGGCGAACGTTTATTTCATCCGCCAGAAGGAGACCAAAGGCCTTGCCGATGCGATCCTTCGTGCGAAATCCTTCGTGGGCAATGAGCCGTTCGGCATCCTGTATGGCGACGATGTCATCGTTTCCGAAGATCCGGTCATCGGCCAGCTTTGCCGCGCATATGAGGAATTCGGCTTCGGCGCCGTGGGTGTGAAGGAAGTCCCGCGCGAGGATGTGCCGAAATACTGCACGTTGGATGTTACCCCCCTGCGCGATAACATCATGAAATGCAACAATATCATTGAAAAGCCCACGCCGGATCAGATCCTATCCTGCTATTCAATCTTGGGGCGTGTTGTCATGCCGCCGGAGATTTTTGGCATCATTGAGCAGACACCGGTTGATAAGAAGAGCGGCGAGGTTTATTTCACGGATTCCATGGTCACGCTTGCCAAGCAGAGCGGCCTGACGGCGGTGGATTTTGTGGGCACACGCTATGATATGGGCAATAAGCTCGGCATTATGAAGGCGAATTGCGAGGTCGCGCTGACACATCCGGAGATTGGAGCGGATTTCAAGGCGTATCTCAAGGAACTCGTCAAGACCTTCTAAGGAAAAACGTGTTGAAAGAACGGCTCGGTTTTCAGACGGATAGGAGGGCGGATATGCAGCATACATATTTTTTTCAAACGCTGCACTGGAGTGCGGAAGGAACCTATTTCGAAAATGGCAGATCTATCCCCTTAACCGGCGAGGTCGACATTGTCCGGGAAGAGGCGGAGTGGACACTGGGCGGATTTATGGAGATCAAGACCGAGCCGCCTGTGCGGTTTCAAAATTGTTATCAAATCCATCGGTCCGATGAGGAAACAACGCTGGAATGGGAGTCCTTCAATCCGGCGCTGGGTACGCTGCGGGGAACCTTTGAAATCATAGGAGACAGCATCATTTCCTTCTATACCTCAGAGGACGGCGTATATAGCGGCACGGAGACGCTGACGCAACAGAATGAGGCAACCTATTATAACGTGGGTGTTTCTTTTCACAATGGAAAGAAGATGTCCTCGTGGACAGCGCTGCTGAAAGCAAAAAAATAGGACGATAAACGAAACTCCCGAATCCTGATCACTCAGGATTCGGGAGTTTCTGCATGCGTGGGGAAAAGGGAACGATCAATAGCTCTCCGCGACCGCGACCGCGCAGGCAACCGTGGCGCCAACCATAGGGTTGTTTCCCATGCCGATCAGGCCCATCATTTCCACGTGCGCAGGCACGGAAGAGGAGCCGGCAAACTGGGCATCGCCATGCATACGGCCCATGGAGTCGGTCAGGCCGTAGGAAGCGGGGCCGGCGGCCATATTATCGGGATGCAGGGTGCGGCCCGTGCCGCCACCGGAGGCGACGGAGAAGTATTTCACACCGTTTTCATTTGCCCACTTTTTATAGGTGCCGGCGACAAGGTGCTGGAAACGAGTGGGGTTGGTGGAGTTGCCGGTGATGGACACATCGACGCCCTCCGCCTTCATGATCGCCACGCCCTCGAGCACGTCGTTCGCGCCGTAGCAGCGGACCTTTGCCTTCTCACCGTCGGAATAGGCCTTCTCTTCGAGGACCTTCAGTTCGCCGGTGTAGAAGTCATAGTCGGTCTTGACATAGGTGAAGCCGTTGATTCGGGAGATAATCATCGCGGCGTCCTTGCCCAGGCCGTTGAGGATGACGCGCAGCGGCTCCTTGCGGACCTTGTTGGCGGTGCGGGCGATGCCGATTGCGCCCTCCGCGGCGGCGAAGGACTCATGCCCCGCGAGGAACGCGAAGCACTTGGTTTTCTCCTCCAGCAGCATGGCGCCGAGGTTGCCGTGGCCCAGGCCGACATTGCGCTGCTCTGCCACGGAGCCGGGGATGCAGAATGCCTGCAGGCCCTTGCCGATGGTTGCGGCGGCTTCGCTTGCTTCCTTCACGCCGGTTTTCAGCGCAATGGCAACGCCGAGCGTATAGGCCCAGACAGCGTTTTCAAATGCGATGGGCTGTACGCCCTTGACGATCTTTTCTACGTCGATTCCTTTTTCAAGGCAAAGCGCGCGCGCGTCCTCAAGACTGGCAATGCCATACTCGGCAAGGCACTTCTCGATTTTCGGCATTCTTCTCTCTTTGCCTTCAAACATTACATCGTTAGCCATTCTTCCTGTCCTCCTTACTTCTTATTCCTCACGCGGGTCGATGTATTTCGCGGCCTCGTCGTAGCGGCCGTAGGTGCCGATATTCTTCTCATAGGCTTCCTTCGGGTCAACGCCGTGGCGGATATCCTCAAGCATCTTGCCGACCTTTACGAACTGATAGCCGATGACCTCGTTATCTGCGTCGAGCGCCATTTTGGTGACATAGCCTTCCGCCATCTCCATGTAGCGCACACCCTTCGCGCCGGTGGAGTACATCGTACCGACCTGGGAGCGAAGGCCCTTGCCGAGATCCTCAAGGCCAGCGCCGATCGGAAGCCCGCCCTCGGAGAACGCGGTCTGGCTGCGGCCGTATACGATCTGCTGGAAGAGCTCGCGCATGGCAACGTTGATCGCGTCGCACACAAGGTCTGTATTCAGGCATTCGAGCAGGGTCTTGCCGGGCAGGATTTCCGCCGCCATAGCAGCGGAATGCGTCATACCGGAGCAGCCGATGGTTTCGACGAGCGCCTCCTGCACAATACCCTCCTTGACGTTGAGCGTCAGCTTGCAAGTGCCCTGCTGCGGAGCGCACCAGCCCACGCCGTGCGTCAATCCGGAAATGTCCTTGATCTCATAGGCCTTTACCCATTTCCCCTCTTCGGGAATTGGCGCAGGGCCGTGATGCGGGCCTTTGGCGACCGTGCACATGTTTTCCACTTCGCGGGAATAGTTCATAATCCGTAACTCCTTTCGATGTTAACATCCATTGGGATCGGTTCCAACACGGGAACAGAACTAAACCCTATTATACTCAAATCCCTCTTTTTCCGCAAGTTTCAAAGAGGAGGTTTTAATCTGCAGAGAGAGAAAAAGGCCATGCGAAAAGGCCTACTTTTGGTGAAAATCGCATACGGAATATGCGCGTGGACACAATGAGAGGGATGCTGGAGGAAGAAAGGAGACGAAACCACTTGCCTTTTTGGGCATTCTGTATTAGGATTAGGAGGCATTATGACGGACAAGTCTAAATGGGGGAACAGAGTGGCGAGGCCGCTTCTGCATAATTTAGGAAGGTGTTTTTTTGAAACGAGACAGAGAACGTCGGCCGGTACGGCCATTTTCACCGGCACGTATCATCGCCGCGAGCTTTTTGGGCGTGATCCTTGTGGGAACAGTGCTGCTGATGCTGCCGGTTTCCTCAAAGAATGGGGAGATGCTGAATCCGCTGACCGCACTGTTCACGGCGACCTCGGCCACCTGCGTGACCGGGCTGACGCTGGTGGATCCGTATACGCAGTTTACCTTTTTTGGGCAGTTGGTGCTGTTGCTGATGATTGAAATCGGCGGCATCGGGTTATTGACGCTGACCAATTTTTTTATGTTTTTCCTGCACAAAAAGCTTGGCTTGCGAACCCTGCGCCTCGCGCAGGAAAACACCAACGCCTGGTCGCTGAACAATATCCGCTCCCTGCTGCACATCATCGTGGTCACAACGTTGGTGATCGAATCGCTCGGCGCCATTCTGTTATCCATTCGTTTTGTTCCAAAATATGGGGTACACGGCGTTTGGGTTTCGATTTTTACGTCTGTCTCTGCTTACTGCAATGCGGGCTTTGATATTCTCGGTAATGAAACCCCGTTTGGCTCGCTGATCCATTATAACGGAGATGTCATCGTCCTTTATACCGTCATGGCGCTGATCTTTCTCGGCGGCATCGGGTTTATGGTGTTTCAGGATTTGCTTTCCTGGAGGAGACACCGTCATCTAATGCTGCACACGAAGGCGATGCTGATCATGAGCGCCACTCTGATTGCGGTCGGCTTTCTGATCTTTTTCATCGTGGAATATGAAAATCCCAAAACGCTCGGCCCCCTGCCGTTGTTTGAGAAGATCAATGCAGCGCTGTTTCAGTCTGTTTCAGCGCGCACGGCGGGCTTTGCCAGCCTTGACCTGAGCCAGATGCACGACTTCTCCAAGGTCGTGATGATCTTCCTGATGATCATCGGCGCGGGCAGCGGTTCGTGTGCAGGCGGCATCAAGGTGACGACCTGTCTCGTTTTGGTCATGACTGTGGTGTCGGTCATCCGCGGCCGCGACGATACGGTGGTGCTCGGCCGCCGTGTGGCAAAACAGACGGTCTATAAGGCGATGACCATCGCGGCTCTGGGACTGGCGGCGGTGGTGATGAACGCGGCGGTCAATCTGATCTCGCTGCCGGGCCTTTCCGGCGTGGATGGAATTTTTGAGGCGGCGTCCGCTTTTGGAACCGTGGGAATGACGGCGGGCGTCACCCTGCAGTTTGGTCTGGCGGCAAAGATTGCAACGATTCTGACAATGTTTATTGGGCGGATTGGCCCGATCTCCTTTGCGCTGGCGCTGACCATCCGTGGCGAGGGAGGCGGTGGAGAGGTGCTGCCCGAGGGCAGGATCATGGTTGGTTGATCCGATGTCACTGGCTGCCGGAAGATGAAAATTTTATGTGTGTTTGGATCAAAAATCGGCCTTGCCCTTGTTGGTACCCGGTTGTCCCGCAGTGGCGGTTTTGGGGATGGAGCAGAGTTGTGCTTTCAGAAAATCAGCACAAGGGGAATAAGGCTTTCCATAAACGGGAAGCGCTTGAAAAACATACAGGAGGACCAGTGCGAATTCGCATTGGTCCCCCCTGCTTTCTCGAAGAAAATCTGGCAGAAAAAGCGCATATATCCCTAATGAACATTAGAAACGGATTGGATGATATTATCGCCTTCCCGCCGGCTGCGGGCCGCCCATTTTACCGCCCGCTCCGCCGGTGCTGTTGGAGGTGACCACGCAGGAGAGCGTCAGGGCTTCCGATTGGCTGCCAGCTGAGAGCGTATAGGTTTGCCCTTTCTCCATGTCCGGACAACTGATGACGACGCTCTGATAGGCCTTTGCAGGCGTGTAGGTCACCAGAGTATTGCCGTCGGAATCCTTCAGGGTGACCGCATCGCTTTCGGAGAGGGCCGTACTAAAGTTATGCAGAATCGAATACTGGCTGGAGGAGCCGGAAAAGCCCTGCGCCATACCGCTCATGCCTGCTGCGACCACAGTACCACCGGTGATTTTGGTGGTTCCCTCGTAGTCCAGCGCGCCGTTTCCGTTATTGGCGGAGCCACTGACCAAAACCGAGCCGCCCTCAATTATGAGATTTCCATTGGAGTCAATACCGTCTCCGCCGGCGTCCACAGTGACGCTGCCGCCATTTATTTTGATAAAGAGATCAGAATCTTCACTCACGTTGAACTGGTTTTGGCCCGGTCTGCCGCCCAGCGCAGATGAGTCGCTGCCGCCGGCGGAATTGATCCCGTCGTCGCTTGCAGTGAGCTGAATTTTTCCACCGCTGATGGTTACATTTAACCCCTCGAGCCCTTCGTAACTCTGGCTGATTGCAATGGTGCCGTTCTGGATTAAAAGCGCGTCGCCCGCATGGATGCCGTCGTCGCCGGAGCTTAAGGCGAATGTAGCGCCGGCGATTGTGACCGTGCCGTTGCAGTGGACGGAATCGTCTGAGGAATCAATCGTGAACGTCCCGCCGTGTACTGACAGGGACGCGCCGGCCTTTAACCCCTTTGCACTAGCTGAGGTGTCAGTGGAGTCTTCCGTTTCAGCAGTTTCCTCTTTGGATCCCGGCCCCCATATGCCCCAGCCGGGATTTTTATTGCCCTTCTGGTCTGTGCTGGCGTTTGCGCTGCCACCCCCGCTGGTGATCTGGAAGGTGCCGCCATCAATGCGCAGCACAGTGTCCGCCTGGATGCCATCGGTCCCGGCGGTGATGTGAAGGGCCCCGCCGGAAATGTAAACATAGCCTCGGTCGGCCTGCTCCGCATTGCTTGCCTGAATGCCGTCCGTGCCTGTTTGAATGGTAAATGTTCCGTCGCTGATTTTCACACAGTCCTTTCCGTACAGGCCGCCTCCGTTTCCCGCTGTGATGGCATAGGTGCCGCCTGTGACGATCAGATCGTCCTTGGATACAATCGCGTGCTTATATTTGGCGTTGACCGTCAGCTTGCCGCTTCCGTTCAGCGTCAGATCCGCCCGGCTGAAGATGACACCGTCCACATTGCTTTCCTCATCAGAAAGACGGTAGGGCTGCCGCTGCCCAGCGTGTTATCAGAGCCGTCCGCCAGCGTGAGGAAGACCTTATCCGCTTGCTTTATAAACAAGGCTGCGTGGTCGGCGCAGTAGATGGACGCGCCCTTGAGTACGATGCGGACCTTGTGCGTATCCGCCGCCTGGACGACGATCCGGCCGTCGTTTAGGGTACCGGTTACCACATACGTGCCTTCCTGCTGGATCGTGATGGTTCCATCTTTCTCGGAGGCGCCGTCTCCGGAGATGGACGCGCTGCTTCCACTGAGGGATATTTTGGTGGCGGAGCTCTCGTCGTAGGATGCATCCTGATCGGCTTTGCTCACTGAAGTGTCGATTTCATCGGCCGAGATCGCGTTGACCGATGAAGAGGCCTTCGTCGTCTGATCGGGGGCTTCTGCCCCAGAGCCGCATCCGGCGAGCATCACGAGGACAGCAACCGTCAGAATGGCCAGATGTTTTTTCATGGCAAAATTCCTCCCGCTGAGTTTTACTTCGCAAATGATAAGGGAAACATTCCTTTGTTATATTTGGAAAGTATAGCAATCTAAACCAAATGGAACTTAAAAAACGGGCTGCCGAAAAACTTTTTCAAGAGAGCAGGATCGCAAAAAGCCGCCCACACCGAGATATGGTGCAGGCGGCTCAACTTGTGTTTTGTCAAAATGCACAAGCACAATTTCGTAACATTTCTGCATTATGCTTGCCTTTTTTAATTGCTTTAAAAAGGGAAGAAGAAATTGGAACGCGCTCAGGCCGCGCGGGCCCATCCTTTTCCGTTCGGCCGGAAAAGGAAGCAAAAGGGGCCGTTTTGCACGGCACTTCGGCAGCGGCAAAATGAAGCCACGTTGAAAGCCGTTCGGCGGGACGCACAAAAACTCGCTGCCTCACGGCGCTCAAACAATTTGTGCGCCCGTTTTTTCACCGCGCCTCGCGCGGTGAAAAAATCCCCTCACGAGCCACGCAGTGAGCTAAGCGCTATGCTGCCTCGGCCTTCCGTCAGCGGTTACGCTGACAAAGGCAGGGTGCGAGAACTGTGTGGTGGTCAAATTGACCGACTGCGCAGTAACTTTCTGTGTGCAAAGTACGGTTACACTTCAGGAGCGAACGCTGCAAATTCACTGCGCCCAAAATAGCTATCTGCAGGCCAAGGCAGCACCCAGCGGCGCCGGTTCCAAAAGCGATCAGAAGCCATGCTTTTTTGTGCACTTTTTCTCTCCTCGGCTTGATCGACAAGCTGTGAGGGCGAAAGCGGAAAGCCGCTTTCGCCCTCAGTCTATAAACGGACAGGGAGGCAATTTGCTTCCCTGTTTAGTTCTTACTTGTTGACCGGTCAGGCGGCACGATGCCGTTTCGGCTTCTCCGCCAGTCCCGCCTTCTGCAGCGCCGCTACCAGAAGTGGAATCGCGACAAGCTGGATCAGAATTCCTGGCAGCGCAGTGACGAACGCCGCGCTTAAAAACATGGATAGGCCATAGGGCTTGCCCGCGATCCCCATCAACACGGCGTTGGCAATGCCGGACACCACGCGGCCGCCCAGCATCGCGCCGATCAGAGATAGGTAAAGATTTCCCCCGAGCCTGCGGTAAAAAAGCCCGGTTAAAAGACCGTAAGCGCACAGCTCCAGCATCATCGCCGGAGCGATGGGAAAGATCGGCGGCATCCCGGTCAGCAGGGAAGAAAGCAGCGGGCCGAGGAAGCCGCAGACTGCGCCATACTGCCAGCCGCACAGAAAGCCGCACAGCAGCACGGGAATGTGCATCGGCAGGAACGCTTGGCCCGCGCCAATGGCGTGGAAAGCCATTGGCAGCACAACACACAGGGCAAGGCAAAAGGCTGTGATCACCAGATTCTTCGTATGGGAGTGCTTCATCGATTCAATCATCCTTTCAGGTGATAAGCGTCTGAACACAAAAACGCCAACCAAACCGTCGTCCGCTTCTGCGGAGACTGCGGCCTGGTTGGCGCTTTTTATTCAATGCTCACCAAAACGTTATATCGCTTCTTTTTCGCCCTGCTTCTGCCGGACAACTGCCCTTCTGGACAGCATTTTTATCGCACTCATTATAGCAAAATTCGATCGTCCCGTCAATGTGCTTCTCCTCTTTGACGGGCCATTTCCTCCTGCTTTCTCAAAATGCGCTCGTAGGCCTCGCGCGGAAGGTTTGTATCCAAACAGAGTTTCTCCATCGGGCACATGCCGGTATGCGTCCGGTTGACGATATACGGTACGCGCTCCCCCTCGTAAAACGGGACGCACCGTTCCCCAAGACAAACCGCCGCATGCTCGCTGATGACATCCGCATAGATTTCCCTGACGCCCCCATAGAGCATCAAAAGCGCCGCCGCCTTTCCCACGACGCGGTCTGCGATTGATGCACCGCGCAGAAGCTCCGGATCTTTCTGGAGCCAATCCGACAGTGGCGACACACCGGAGAGCGAGGATTCCAGCATCCGTCCGTCCCTGGTCAGGAGCACGCAGGTGGAATGATGCTTATGGAGCGCTGTTTTGACCTGCTCGAGAGTTTCTGTCATATCAAGTCCTCCTCTGCCCCGCCGCGCATGCCGGCGGAGCCGTCTGTTTTCCGTCCCGCTGTTTCCGAGAGATCACAATTGATCATTGTGCCAAATCAGGCGGTGAAGTCCCACCTGACGCGGCAAAAGCTGTGCGCTAGGATTTTCTCTTCGGGTGTGTCATAAGGGGTCGTCCTCCCGGTTGAATGGGAGCTTTCCTTTTGTATCATATTCGATTTTCGCTTTCCTGTCAAACAAGCCACAGGCCGCACGGCCGGCGGCGGTAGCTCTTTCTTCCAGAAAAAAACATTATTTCAACCTGCATGTCTATTTTCCCCCTTGTAAGCTGTCAAGCGGTATGCTATGCTGGCAGTGGACAGACGCTGACAAAACACAGGCGGACTTGCCTCGTTTGAAAGGGATGGTCGTAAAGATGAAAAAAGTCATTGTGGTCTCCAAAACTCACCTGGATCTGGGCTTCACAGATTATGCGGAAAAGGTCCGGCAAAAATATCTCAATGAATTCATTCCGAAGGCTGTCTCCATCGCAAATGCGCTGAATGCAGGCGGCACAAAACGTTTCGTCTGGACAACAGGCTCTTGGCTGCTCCGGGAGGCGCTCGAAAACGCAAGCGAAGAAAATAAGGCTGCACTCCTGCAGGCCCTGCGCAGCGGCAATATCGCACCGCACGCCATGCCCTTTACCATGCACACGGAGCTGCTCGATGCAGATACGCTCGATTACGGGCTTTCCATCGTGGATCAGATCGATACGATCACCGGGCGCAAGACCATCGCCGCCAAAATGACGGACGTGCCCGGCCATACGATCGGCCTTGTCCCCCTGCTCGCCAAGCATGGAATCAAATTATTACATATCGGGGTCAATAAAGCGTCCGCCATACCGGACGTCCCCCCCTGCTTCCTTTGGAAATGCGGGGATAGCGAGGTCGTCGTCATCTATTCCGGCGATTATGGCGGAGCCTTTGAAAATGAGCTGACCGACAGCGTGCTCTATTTAGACCATACGCTCGACAATCACGGCGCGCCTAACGCCGCTGCAATACGAGCGCATTTTGAAGCAATCCAGAAGGAATATCCCGGCGCACAGGTGGCCGCCGGGCGCCTGGATGACTATGCAGAGCTGATCTGGCAGGTAAAAGACCAGCTTCCCGTAGTAACAGCGGAAATCGGTGACACCTGGATCCATGGGGTCGCCTCCGATCCCTATAAAACGGCAGGGCTTCGCACGCTCATTGAACTGAAAAACAAATGGCTGGCCGACGGCATGCTAAACCGGACGGACGAGGCCTATGCGCAGCTTGCCGTCAATTTGCTCTGTATCGCCGAGCACACCTGGGGGCTGGATATGAAGGCCTATTTTGCCGACTATGAGCATTATCTCCGCCCAGATTTCGAGCAGGCACGCCAAAAGGATGTGGTAGAGCTCCAGCATCCCCTACGCGGATTTCCGCAAAATCTTCTGACCATTTATCAGCGTTGCAAAGGCGTTTACCGCCCCGACTCCTATCGTGCCATGGAAAAAAGCTGGGCAGAACAGCTGGCTTATCTCGACAAGGCGCTCGAAAAGCTGCCGGCCGCCTTACAAGGCGAGGCCGTACAGGCGCTCGATTCTCTGAGGCCCTGTCAGCTCGAACCGCTTGCGGGGGAAACATTGCAACGCAATGTGGACTACCGCTTTGAAAACTGGACCCTGCGCATCAATGAATACGGCGGAATCGGTGCGCTTTCTCACGGTGGGGCACAGGTCATCCGCGAAAACAACCGCCCCGCTGTGGAATATTACTCCTATGGCAAATCAAATTATGATTTCTGGCTGACCCATTACACGCGCAATCGGAAGGAGACCGCCAGCTGGTCCCTGGGGGATTTCGCGAGGCCGCTTTTAAAATATGTCGATTCAAAATACCCGCAGGGGCGCTTTTCCTATCGCTTTCAGCAAGGCTGCGTGCAATCTGCGGCAAACCGTCTGCAAATCTCCGTGCACCTTTCCATCGCGCCGGAATGCCATGAGAAGCTGGGCGCTGCGAAAACCGTACAGCTCGTCTATACCCTGCACGCTGAAGGGCTGAAAATCGAGCTATGCTGGATCGATAAGCCCGCCAACCGGCTGACGGAAAGCACCGTTTTTCGTCTCTATCCGGCCTGCACACAGGAAGAAATCCGATATCATAAAATCGATACCGAGGTTGACCCGATGACAGCCGTGAAAAACGGAAACCGCAATCTGTCTGCCGTATGGGACATGCATTTTGGTTCTTACCGCTTTGTAAACCACCACGCCGCACTGATCGGGTTGGGTAAGGGAAAAATTCTCCGCTTCGACAACCAGTTCGAGGATGTTGAAAAAAATGGCATTTCCTACATCCTGCATAACAATGTCTGGGGCACTAATTTTCCCTTATGGTATGAGGACAATGCCTATTTTTGCTTTGATATCATCCGATATCCTCAGCCCCTATAATACCGATAAGCCAAGATGCGCCGCTTTCCATTCCCCGTTCTCGGCAATTACGGCTGCAGCGGCGGCTGACCTGCAGAGGAGCATGCAAAGCCGCCGCGCTTGAAAAAGCGTACGGCGGCTGTATAGATATGCTTATTTGGCCATCACGCCAATGAAATCCAGCCGTCCCACAGGGCGGCTCATTTTACGTTCCGCGTAAAACCGCACTCTTTTCGCCCTATTCTTTCCGCTTCTTGCGGTCAGCGCTGGCAGCCACATCCGCAGCCGCAGTTATTCTCGCGCTCTCTTCCACCGCAGCCGCAGCCGTCGTTTTTCTTGTGATGGCACTCTGTAGGTGGGAAGAATTCATTGACCGGGAAGCGGATCTGTTTGAAGGCGTCACACGGGTCATTCTCCATGTCGTGGCAGCACTCCTTCTCTGGCACGCAGAAATCATATGCCGGAATCAGCATCTGAACGTCGCGCTCAAGCTGTACAATCGTAAACAGGCCGAGCGTCACGCGCACTGCTTTTTCCGGGGAAGCAACGTTGAAATCTCCGTCAAACAATCTGCGGATGCAGCCAGGCGCAGAGCAGCAGCCTTCGCACTCGCAGCAGTCGCATGGACGGCAAAGCTTTGCCTCCAAGCAGATCGGATCGACGCACTGAACCTTCGCCTTCGGATTCGCGCTGGTGGGAAGGAACTGTTCGTCTGCCTCGTCCGGAGAAAACTCCGACGAGAAAATACGTACATTGCCCTCGCTGCCGTAGAGGATGCATTTCTTGGAGAACGAAGTAAGCCCCTCAACGGTGCAGGGAGGATTCATCGGCGTGGTGTAAGCGTCGAGATAAACCTTGAAGAAGAAGGTGATGTCGACGGAATAGTAGCCGCGGTTGAAAGGGACTGCCTCCACGTCGATAAAACTGTTGATAATCTTGCACGAACGGCAGCGTACGGAAGTTGCATTGTCGATAACGCACTGCGCCCTGTCGGTAAAATAGACGCGCATATCGGCAAGACAATCCTTATCAGCGCACGAATCGTACACGCGGTTGGTATCGATGCACACAGCCTCACGGATGCCGCCGCTGACGACATCTGCAGTGCTGCAGCAGGATCTGTTGTCCGCCATAGTGTTTCCTCCTATGAGTAGATTGAAATTTTGTAAAAACTTCAATACCATACTATGACGCAGGTGGATTCTGGTGCAGAAAAAGCGAAGCATAAACAAAAAAGTTTTGCGCAATTTCCTGTGCTTATAAAGGATTTCACGCACTGTGGAACAACAGCCTCGTGGGTTCCATCCCCTATGTCTTAACATTTTTAGCTGCCCTGAAAAAAATCTGGCTTTTGGATTGTATTGATAGCGAAAGGAGTTGAAAGGCCCCGTGAAAAAGCCATCCGAGCGCAATGGCTTCGTGCAGGACGCTGTATTGCACTATTCCCAAGCAGTGGCCCGTACGGCCTTCGCGGATGAAACGGTCTTATTTGACCGAAGCGCCTATCCGCCGATCCGGGCGAACGCTTCGCTGGAAGGAATCGAGACGTTTGCCGAAGGCTTTTAGAAGTAACCAATGACATCGTACAAAAGAGTCAGCCAACGATATCGTTTGCTGCATGCCCTCTGAAAAAGAATACGAAACTCTGAAAACTCCACCATACGTATATATCATAGTTAGGTTCGCAGACAATCCGAAGCCGTATCATGATACAAATGCCTGACTGGACCGATACAGGAAAGAGCCGCGACCAGAATCAAAAGAACTGGAATCCAGACGATTCGGCCCCATGGGAAGAGGGCCAGCGTCAATTCGCTCATTTGCGTTGTCAATAGGAAACAAATTCCCAGGCTGAAAATCATACCTAATAAAACGGCTATTCCGATCTGCATCACACTTTGTAACAACATTACAAGATAAATTTCATTTTTGGTCATTCCGATCGCCCGTAATGTGCCGAACGTGCCCTTTCGCGTTTGAAATTTTAAATTCAGCGCCACCATGAGACTGACAACCGCAAATACGGATAATACAAGCGTCAGCAGAAAAGTAATCATGGATATCATCTGGGCAATCGCCCTTTCCCGTTGCGCCTTTTGCAGGTATTCCTGCACTGTGACCTGGCCTTTATAATTATATTGCAGATTGTTGATCTGTTTTTCCACTTCATCCGTCTGTTCGGCGTTTTTAAAATTCAGGAGCACCTGATTGGTGCGCACGGTCAGCCCCACCTTTTCAAAGGAGCTGTTTGCCCACAGCGTTCTTCCGCCAAGCGCCAGTTCCTCGATTGTGCGCGGCTGGTCATAATCGCTGAGCGTTACGATCGCGCCCACCGTCACGGTAAACGTCCGTTTCTCCTGTTTCCCGGTAGCCGGATCGTTGATAATCTGTGTGTATGTAATCTGATCCCCCACATCCCGGCTCGCCGGGTATTCGCCCGTTTCACAAACAAGGACTTCCCGCGCATTCGACAGCGCCTCCATATGGAGCGCCCCTTTTGTGACATAAGGCTCCAATTCCCGGATCAGGCCGGCGTCCGCGCCTGAGAGCAGGCTCTCGATCAACTCCTGATCCGGATCGTAGCCCCACTTTAGCTTTTCCTTCTGGTATGCATCGTTTCCGCGCCCGGACAGCGCCTGTTCCTCCCGCTCCTGCGCGGTTAAGGAATCGGCGCGTTTCAGTTCGTTCAAGTGCACCCGGCTCAGGGCAATCGCCTTTTCCACCTGCGGGCAGGTTTCCAGCGCCTGGGCGTCCTGCCGCGTCATTCCAAAAGCAATGTCATTCGGGATGCCCAGGGGGCCGAACGTTCCGCCATCATACACGCGAATATCGATATCCGCGGGCAGTTGGTGATCCGCCACGTTTTGGACGCCACTGGATACAAAGCCGCCCACAATCAGGATCAGCACGGCGAACAGCATTGCAATCGAGGTGGAAACCGCCTCTCCGCTATTGAGCAGAATATCCTTCCCAGCCCACAGCAGATACGGGTTTTTCGTGAAAAAGGACGTTGTTCTTGCCGGTGTTTTTTGGTCCCATCCTCCAGAGAGCAATTCGGCCGGGGAGGCTTTTGCGTCCCTGCCGGCTCCAAGCAAGATGAAGAAAAACGCGGTCAATAAAATCAGCGCGGCACAAGCTAAAAATAGGACCGGATTCCAGAAAAAATGTACAAATCCGCCCAGATATCTGACAAGCATATGAGACATCAGAATGCCCAGCGAGCATCCGATTACAAAGCCCGGCACAAGCTGAAGCAGACCTTGCATCACATAATAGAGGAGCACTTCCCCCCTGGTAAACCCGGCCACCTTTAAAAGTGCAATACGCTGTCTGCGATTTTTCCGCATGATAACAGAAAGGCAATACAGCATCAGCAGGCAAAAGAATCCGGTCACTGCCAGAAGAACGAACCCCATTGTATCGATCTCAAAGGGGAGCTCCCCCTGCCCTGTCAGCAATGGATTGAGCGCATAAGCTGTCCCAACGCCCTCTTTTACAAAACGCTCCAGCAATTGCCCCGCCGCCTTTTCGTCCGTTATCAACACGGGGCAGACGGCAGGCTCCTCCCCGGCCTGCAGAGCATCACGGTACGCTTCCGAAATCAACACGTTGGGAAGCGTGAGTGTGGAATCTTCCGGAATCTGCAGAGAAGAAAAATCCTCTAAAATACCGACTACTGTAAAGTTCTTTTTATCCCGCCGGCCATCAGCTGTCTGAAATGTCAACTCCAAACGGTCCCCAACCTCTATCTCTTCACGCAGGCGGGCCAGTGCGGAGCGCTCTAGCGCAATTTCATCCGCTTTTTCCGGTAATCTACCGCTCGCCGTTCGAATATGGCAGAGGCTGCGCGCTGTTTCATCGGCTGTTCCCGCTATGATTTGATTTCCATAAACGGCATCCGGTATTGTATGAATGGCAACGCTCCGGATGACGCCCACCTTTTGAACGGAATCAAGCTGTTTTAGTACTTGTACATTTTCGGCAGTGCAGCCGGATAAAAAGCCGCTCTGCTCCCCGAACGTATCTATTTTTTCTTTCCCGGCAGATTGTATATAGCTATATACGGTCATCCCTTCTGCAATGAAAAAACACGTACACAACAGATAAACCAAAATAACCTGCAGTGCCTGCTTCCAAGAGCGTTTCAGGTGCTTGACCGCCAGAGAACCAATCACACTCATTTTTAGTGGTCATTCCTTTCATAGGCTGGTGAATCGATCCCATTTTGGCAATTATGAAATTTTCGCCTCTGAGGGGAACGGTATGAAACCCGTTTGAAATTTCCTTTCAAACGGGCCCTCTCATGATACAATTTTTCCATCGCGGATCGTCAGGATTCGGTCGGCCGTCTGTGCAAACTCCATATCATGCGTCACCACAACCACGGTCTGATGAAACTGCCGGCGCAGAGACGCGATCATCTCCATCACCGCTTTCCCGGAGTGCGAGTCCAGATTTCCTGTTGGCTCATCGCACAAAACCACTTCAGGCTGATTGATAAAAGCGCGCGCTACCGCAGTGCGCTGCTGCTGCCCGCCGGAAAGCTGGGAGGGAAGATGTGTCACGCGGTCGTCCAGCTCCAGGGTGGAAATAAGCTGGCCGAGATAATCTTCATCCACTTTTTTCTTTGCAAGAAGAGCGGGATAGATTATATTTTCCCGCACGGTCAGCTCCGGGATCAGATGATATTCCTGAAAAACAAATCCAATATGTACGCGGCGGAAACGGGCCGACGGTGTATCTTTGAGCTGGCTGAGATTGACATCATCATAGAAAACGGAACCCTCTGTCGGCGTATCCAAGCCGCCCAGCAGATGCAGGAGGGTCGATTTCCCGGAGCCGCTCTTGCCCACAATGGCGATAAACTCTCCCTGCTCAATCTGCAGAGAAACCCCGTCAACCGCAGGGATTTTGGTCTCCCCCTGTTGATACGATTTTCGAAGATTCTCTGTCCGGATCATGCAGACGCCTCCTTTGCCGTTCCGACAGCTTCCTTTTTCGCTCCATATAACAAATGATATAACCCATAACCCAGGGAAAAACCGGCCAGCAATACGATAAAGCACCCTGTATCGAATACTGCCTCGCTATAGCCCTTATAGCACAAAAGCCAAAAAACCACCTCGGCGGGCACCCAAATTGCAATGCTTATCAACATCAGCTTGCGGTAAGAAGGCCTTTTCTGGAAGAAGGGGATAAAAAAGCCCCAAAAAATAGCAAAAGCCGCCGTAACCGCAAAATAGCGATAAAAAAGAGGGCGAAATTCCTGAGCGATCTCCTCTGTGGCAAAGGGCAGGAACAGATTCCCGAGAGGGATTCTGGAGAAAAATACGACTCGATCACCTAGAAAGCCTTCCGTATAAACGGTAGTAAGCATGGATACGATAAAGGTCGCCGTTGCCAGAAACAGAACGGCCGAGATGATATATTGACGCAGCTTATATTTCCGTTTGATGATAGCGATGCTCAGGCCGATCAAGTAGAGAATGGATAATACCACAAAAAAATAAGTTTCTGTATAAGCTTTCATGATTCTATTCCCTCAAAATCAGCGCTCTTGTACGCTGGCTATCCATTCGTCCAAGAGCGCTTCTGTCAGATCTGTCGATCAAATTTTATGAACGATTTATGGTCAGACCAACGTTCTGGAATAGGTCTCCAAATCGCCCGCTATCGATGTACTGCCGGAAGAGGTTTTCTTAATATTAAAATATGCGTAGTTATTAAAATACCGATCCGGATTTGCGTTCTCCCAGGTATATCCATACTGGCGATCAGCAAAATCAACATCATTTTTTTAATTTGTTACTTATTTACTATGCGCCTTTATTTCCAGTGAAATACTGCATTGGAATCGCCTCCCATTCCCTTATATCACCTTTTTCTACATATGTCAATTAATATTTTCCATTTTTATTTGAAATGTCTGTATATGAAATCTATATCATTCTGCCCGATGATCTGGCAAGTTGGATAACGGTACGCCGTCAGCAACCTCCCGCCACAACGTCCCCACCGGTTGCAACCCCACTTCACTGCGTGCCTGGCTCCAATCAAAAAAATCTGCCGGCGAGCTCTTTACGCTCACCGGCAGATTCCGATTTTACTCTTTATAACGCTTCCAAAAACCACGCATGCACCTTCCCGTTTGTCGCCAGAACATCATTCCTTCTCGTCACATCCAGCGCCTTCCCCTGCCAGTCCGTTACACAGCCCCCCGCTTCCCGCACGAGCAGCAGCCCGGCCGCATAATCCCACGGCTTTAAATGCCGCTCGAAATATGCGTCGATCCGCCCGCAGGCGACATGGCAAAGGTCAAGCGCCGCCGAGCCGGAGCGCCGGATATCCTGGCAGGCGAGGAATACCTTTTGAAATCGCTCAAAATTCTGCGCGGCCTCCTCTTTATCGTACGGGGCCGTGCCAATCGCCGCCAGGCACGATTCGATCGCTTGTGTCCCGGTGCACCGGATCAGCTTGCCATTCAAAAAGGCGCCTTTCCCCTTCTCCGCTGTGAATAGTTCCTCTGTAAACGGATTGTAGACGGCGCCGAATACCACTTCCCGCCCGTCATAAAAGGCCAGTGAGACCGCACTCATGCGGTAATCATGGATCAAATTTGTCGTTCCGTCGATGGGGTCGAGAATCCAGGCTGGCTTGCCGCTATAGTCGGGGTTCTCCTGCTCCTCCGCCAAAAAGCCTGCCTGTGGGGCAAGCGCTAAAAGCCGTTGCTTCAGATACGCCTGCACGCTGAAATCTACCTGCGTGACGTAATCGGCTTTCCCCTTCACAGTGATCCGATGCGCCGCTTCCGGGTCCAGCACAATCGTTTTCGTCTCCCGCACCAATTCGACTGTCTTTTGAAAATTCATCGAAATCCCCCGCCTTGTTTCAGGCCGCCGCAAAATAATTGCGGCGGCCTGACAATCGTGATTTGTCCTTTTTATATTGTATGCTTTTTTCTCGTGAGCGTCAATACCGCGGCTGCAGCGGCCACCAGGCCCAAGGGAAGCAGGGCGAACGCCCGCTCTCCGGTATCGGCAATCGCCCCCGCAGGCTCCTCCTGCTGGCGGACTGTGCTTTCAGAAGGCGTAAGCGCGGAGACCGGCCCCTCCGAGAGCGTTTCACCCCGGACGGTTTCCGGCTCCTTCAGCTCTTCTGTAGCAGGCCCCTGCGTATCCGGCTCTTCCGGCTGCTCCGCCTGAATCAGCGACAGCGCCCCGGTTTTGGGATCGACCTGCATAAACTGGCTGTAATCCCCCGCCTCCTGCACAGTACGCTGCGAATCCGAAAGGCAGAGCCAAAGGATGAACTCCATCACCTGCGTATCATAGATATATCCCACATGCTTGAGATCCTTCAAAAACCATGTCTGCTCCGGCAGCAGGCAGGTGGAAGCATCGATCATCCGGTCGCCGGATATATGATGATGCGAAGCGTCCCGGCAGCTGGTATTTTTCTGCTGATACCCTTCCGGCAGGGTTTCGTCTAACAAAGCGTAGGTCGCATAGCCTGAGGTATATTTCGTATCGATGACATTGTCGTTTTGCTCACGATAGGAGGGCGTAAGCGGCACGCCCTGCAGGTTGTAGTGGGAGACAACATTGATCTTCGTTCCCTGTTCCATCGCCGCCCGGAACAGCTCCGGCAGCTTCTCCTGCACCCCATAATGGTAAGCGTCAATCCGGGCGATGAGCTGTGCGTCCTCCTCCGGGTCGAGCAAATACGCCTTGGCATCCTCGTAATCCTCCAGCGCAATCAGATCCCAAATGCCGGGCATCGTCACAAACGTATCCTGAAACACCTCATCATAGACGCGGTCCTTCAAATGCGCCACGAGCTCATCGAGCACCGGCAACAAAACATCGATGATACCCGCCTGATCGAGCGCGTCGAGCAGCACATTGACCGCCTGCTGCCCCGCAACCTCCTTCAGGATGCGGATGAGCGCTTCCTTGTGAAATTCGATCTTCCCGGTGAAGAGATCGCCTACGATCGTCGTGCCCGTGAAGGCGGAGGACAGCATCGTAAAATTATCGATATCCCCGCTGCCGTATTGCGCAAGATAGGAGGCAATGATCGTGCCGCCCATGCTGGATCCGACCAGATTCACCTTGTCATGGCCTGTCTCCTGCTTGGCACGTTCTACATAGGCGCGCAGCTCCTTCGCATGCTCCATGGGATCGAGCCGCCAGTCGTAATTGAAATAGTAGACGTGATCGGCGCCAATTTTCTGTGCGGCAGCGCGTACCAGCGCAGGCTCGTTGGTCAGATAGCCCTCCTCATTGACAAACTCCGGATAGTTCGCCATAGATTCCGGATATACCGTGGTTGTGACGGCATAGCGGCTGCCTCCGTCCGGATTGCAGGCAAGCGGCTCGAAGAGCGCATAGACCGCCGGCAGGATATCATCGCCGAGCTTATCATAATCCTTTGTCACGGCAAACTGCGCCACAGGGCCCGCGATTTGTCCGACGAGCTTCAGAATCGCCTGTGTATCGGGCGCAAATACCTGCTTCTCCTGATCCGTACCTGCATTCAATACCAGAGGCCATGCGTTCATGCCGGTGACAATAATCAGCGGAGCCGTCCCACACGCACAGGAATCTGCCGCAAGAGCTGCCGAGGAGCACCCCAGCATCAGAAGCAGCGTCAGCAGCACACATAGCACACGCTTGCACGTTTGTTTCATAAATCTCTCCCTCTTTCCTACAATCTCCCCTAAAAAAGATTACATGAATTCATCTAAATTGTCAATAAAGATGATAAAAGAATTCACCGCAGTACGCATCTTTTGGCATACCGCGGCGAATCTACCGTAAAATATTTGCATTCCGGGCCGTATGGCCCGCATTTTTGCTTTGCATCAAAACAATATAAGCCGTTTTCCCTACCCTTATCCCTTCGTCAAACGCGCGAAATTGGCCATCAGCTTTTTGGTGCCCGCCTTGTCAAAGGCGATCTCCAGCAGCGTATCGTTGCCCATCGGCTGTGCGGACAGCACTACCCCCGTGCCGAAGAGCTTGTGCCCTACCGTATCGCCGACATGATAGGAGCCTGCAGGGGCAGAGGGCTTTTGTACCGCCGGCCCGAAGGAATGGTCAAAGGTCTTTTTCGGCTTTGCAGCGCGCTGTGCCACCGGGGATTTCGGCTGCGGCATCATGACCTTGTGCTTCTCCTCAATGAGCGCCGGCGGAATCTCCTCCAAGAACGGCGAGGGAGCATTGTGGTTTGTGCTACCGTAGAGCATACGAGTGCGCGCATGGGTCAGATACAGCCGCTCCTTGGCGCGGGTAATGCCTACATAGGCAAGCCTACGCTCCTCCTCCATCTCGCTGGCGGCATACAGGGACTGGATACCGGGGAAAATGCCCCGTTCCATGCCCGGGATAAACACCACGGGGAATTCCAGGCCCTTGGCGGAATGCAGCGTCATGAGGACGACGGTGTCCGCCTCCTCGTTATAATTATCGATATCGGTCATCAATGCGACCTCTTCGAGGAAACCGTTTAAGTCTCCATCCTCGTTTTCCTCGCCGTAACGCAGCAGGTTGGAGGAAAGCTCCTGAATATTCTCCAGACGGTCCTGATAGGTCTCCCGGTCCAGCGCCAGGGAATCCAGATAGCCCGTCTCCCGCATCGCGCGCTCAAACAGCTCATTGAGCGGCAGCTCCTCCGCCGCCTCGATCAGGCCATCAATGATCTGAGTAAAAGCCCGCAGGCGCGGTGCCGCCCGCTCGAGCTGCTCATATTCATCCGCATGGGAGATGACCTCATAGATGCTCAGGCCTAACCCCGCCGCGATTTGGGCCGCGTGGTTGATGGTCGTCGCACCAATGCCGCGCTTGGGCTCATTGATGATCCGGCGAAGACGGATATTATCCGCAGGATTGCTGATGACGGAGAGATACGCGAGCGCATCCCGGATTTCCTTGCGCTCATAGAAGCGGTGCCCGCCGATCACGCGGTAGGGCACGCCCATGCGCACGAAGGTGCGCTCAATTGCGTTCGACTGGGCGTTCATCCGGTAAAGCACCGCATGGTCACTCCACTTCTTCCCCCGCTTGACAGAATCCATGATGGTATCCGCGATAAAGGTGCTCTCCTCCTGCTCGTCAAAGGCGTTATCCACGACGATTTTTTCCCCGGCGCCATTGGCTGTCCAGAGATTTTTGCCCTTTCGCTCGGTATTATGGGCGATCACAGCATTGGCTGCGTCCAGAATATTCTGCGTGGAGCGGTAATTCTGTTCGAGACGGATCACCTTTGCCTTTTGATACTGCTGCTCGAAAGAGAGGATATTTTCAATCGTTGCGCCGCGGAAGCGGTAAATACTCTGGTCGTCGTCACCGACCACGCAGAGGTTGCCGCTGCCGCCGGCCAGAAGGCTGGTGAGCCTGTACTGCGCATGGTTGGTATCCTGATACTCGTCGACCATCACATAGCGGAAGCGGTTCTGATAGCGGGCGCGCACCTCCTCATTCTCTTCCAGGAGCTTTACTGTGTTAACGATGATATCGTCGAAGTCCATCGCGTCCGCATCCCGGAGCAGCTTCTCATAGAGCCGGTAGGCTTCACCGATCTTCCGCAGGCGCACGTCGTCGCCTGCATCCTTCAGGTATTCCTCTGGTGAAATCAGGCTGTCCTTCGCATGGCTGATCTCATGCAGGAGCGTCTTATGGGAGAGCATTTTGTCGTCGATCCCCAGCAACCTCTGGCACTCCTTCATGACGCGCTTGGAATCATCCGTATCATAAATCGTAAAATGGCTCGTATAGCCGAGGCTCTCCCCGTCCCGCCGCAGGATACGCGCACAGGCGGAGTGGAAGGTGCTTGCCCATACATCCTGCCCCTCCGGGCCGAGCATCGCCTCCAGCCGCTCCTTGAGCTCGCCAGCAGCCTTATTGGTAAACGTAATCGCAAGGATCTGCCACGGCTTTGCAGGGCGGACAGCCAGAAGGTCCGCAATTTCATAGGTATATTCCCGCGCGCCGTCGCGGTATTCCTCCAGCATCCGGACATCCTCATCCGTCAGGGCTTCCGGAACCTCCTGTGAAAAATATGCGCAGCCGTATTTCACAATATTGGCAATCCGGTTGACAAGCACCGTCGTCTTGCCGCTGCCCGCGCCTGCCAGAATCAGCAGGGGGCCTTCGGTTGTAAAAACGGCCTCCTTTTGCATGGGATTCATGCGCGAAAATTCTTTTTCCATAACCTGCCTGCGCAGGGCCAGCAATTGCTCTTGAGTCATTCTGCACCGCCTAAACTATGTAAAATCTTTTGAAGAATATTAGTGGTTACTTTTTGAGAAAGGTTTCAACCCGATACCGGGGACGCGCCTTGACTTCGCTGTAAATCTTGCCGATATACTCCCCGACCACGCCCGTACAGAAAAGCTGAATTCCCCCGAGCAGCCAGATCGAGCAGACGATTGCCGTCCAGCCGCTGACCGCAACGCCGCAAAGCTTGGAAATCAGCGCATATAGCAGGCCCAGCACGCTCAAACAGCCAATCAGGATACCTGCCACGGAAATCATGCGCAGGGGCCGCACGCTGAAGGAGGTGATTCCATCCATCGCAAAGGAAAGCATCTTGCGCAACGGATACTTCGATTCCCCCGCATAGCGTTCGCTACGGTCGTAATACACATAATCCGTCGAATACCCGATCAAGGGGACGATACCGCGCAAAAAGAGATTCACCTCTTTGTATTCAGAGAGCGCGTCAAGCGCCCGCCTGCTCATCAGGCGGTAGTCCGCATGGTTATAAACGGTCTCCACACCGAGCAGGCGCATCACCTTATAAAAGCCAAGCGCAGTCCTCCGTTTGAAAAAGGTATCTGAATCCCTCTTATTGCGCACGCCGTAAACGATGTCAGTCCCCGCATTAAATTTGTCGATAAATTCCTCCAGGACATGGATATCGTCCTGCAAATCTGCATCCATTGACACCGCGCAGTCACAATAACGACGCGCCTCCATCAGCCCTGCCATCAATGCGTTCTGATGGCCTCGGTTATGTGCAAGCTTTAAGCCGCAGACAAAGGGGTTCGCCTGATGCAACGCCTCGATTTTCTCCCAGGTGGTGTCCCTGCTGCCGTCGTCCACCAGCAAAATCCGGCTCTCGAAAGCGATCTTCGCCTTCTGACGCAAATCCTCCAGAATCGGCGTGAGCTCCTCCACCGTATGTTCAATGACTGCTTCTTCGTTATAGCACGGAATCACCAAATACAGAATTCCCATCCTTTATGACCATCCTTTTCAAATATCGAGAAAGTTCGAGGACTGCAGCAAAGCCGGATTCCGGCCATGCTCGCCAAGAGTATCAGGCGTTTTCCCCTGCTCCCAATCTTGATTATCCGCTTTTCACAAAGAGTTGCAAAGAATACGGAAACCGGATGCTTTTCCCTCTGTGGGCAGGCATCCGGATTTCTCACCATTCTGTATGGGATTATCATAGCATAGCGGAGAGGAAAATTCAAGGCAAAGGCACGTTTCCATGCAAAAAACAAAACGGCTCAGACAAGACCAGTCGTCTGCCTGAGCCGCTCCTGCCGCAAACAATCATTCCATTGCTGCGGTGTTTTGAACAGAAAAACTTATTCGTTGATCTTGATGACAACGCCCGAACCAACCGTGCGGCCGCCTTCACGAATCGCGAAGCGAAGGCCTTCCTCGATGGCGATGGGGGTGATCAGTTCAACATCCATCTCGACGTTATCGCCGGGCATGCACATCTCAGTGCCTTCGGGCAGAGTAATGATTCCGGTAACGTCAGTGGTGCGGAAATAGAACTGCGGACGGTAATTGTTGAAGAACGGAGTGTGACGGCCGCCTTCATCCTTGGTCAGGACATAAACCTGGCCGCGGAACTTTGTGTGCGGATGGATGGAACCGGGCTTGGACAGAACCTGGCCACGCTCGATTTCATTCCGCTGAATGCCGCGAAGCAGCGCGCCGATGTTGTCGCCAGCCTCGGCATAGTCGAGGATCTTGCGGAACATTTCGATACCGGTAACAACCGTCTTCTTCTTCTCGTCCTTCAGGCCGACGATCTCAACTTCCTCACCGGTCTTCAGCTGGCCGCGCTCAACTCTACCGGTGGCAACGGTGCCGCGTCCGGTAATGGTGAAGACGTCCTCAACAGGCATCAAGAAGGGCTGGTCCGCCTTACGGTCCGGCGTCGGGATATAACTATCAACAGCATCCATCAGCTCCCAGATGCACTTAAGCTCCGGAGCGTCAACATCGCTTCCGCTATACTCAAGAGCCTTCAGAGCAGAACCGCGGATAATCGGGGTGTCGTCGCCCGGGAATTCATACTCGTCGAGCGTCTCACGGATTTCCATTTCAACAAGCTCGAGCAGCTCCGGATCGTCAACCTGATCGCACTTGTTCATGAAAACGATGATATAGGGCACGCCAACCTGACGGGCAAGCAGAAGGTGCTCCTTCGTCTGCGCCATCGGGCCATCGGTCGCCGCGATAACAAGGATCGCGCCATCCATCTGCGCCGCGCCGGTGATCATGTTCTTGATATAGTCGGCATGGCCGGGGCAGTCAACGTGTGCATAGTGGCGGGTAGCTGTCTCATACTCAACATGAGCGGTGTTGATCGTGATGCCGCGCTCGCGCTCTTCAGGAGCCTTATCGATATTCGCGTAATCAACAAAATCGGCTTCGCCCTTCATTGCGAGAGTCTTAGTGATCGCCGCCGTCAGAGTGGTCTTACCATGGTCGACGTGGCCAATGGTACCAATGTTTACATGGGGTTTGGTTCTTTCGAAATGCTGCTTTGCCATTGGATGTTCCTCCTTTTATCATAGAAGCTTAATAAAATACTGTTTTATAAAAACAGGCTGTTCAGGGGTATTCTATCAATTCCCAAAAGGGATTTCAAGTGTTTTGGGAAAATTATTCTTCGACTACCTTCGCACGGGAGCTGATGATCGTGTCCGCAATGGATTTCGGAACCTCTGTATAGTGGCTCGGCTCCATCACATACTGACCACGTCCCTGCGTTTTGGAGCGAAGGTCGGTCGCATAACCGAACATATTCGACAGCGGCACAAAGGCATTGACCTGCGTCGCGCCGTTGCGGGTCTCCATGCCCTGCATGAGACCACGGCGGGAGTTAATATCGCCGATGACGTCGCCAAGATAATCATCCGGCACGGTAACGCTTACCTTCATAATCGGCTCCATCAGCACCGGCGCCGCCTTGCGCATCGCCTCTTTGAAGGCCATGGAACCGGCGATCTTAAAGGCCATCTCCGAGGAGTCAACCTCATGATAAGAACCGTCGTAGAGAGTGACCTTTACGTCGACGACATTGAAGCCCGCGAGCACGCCGGACAGCATCGCGCCCTTAATGCCCTGTTCTGCCGGGCCGATATATTCCTTCGGAATCGCGCCGCCGACAACGGCGTTGACAAATTCATAACCCTTCTGCGGATTGGGCTCGATGCGGATCTTGACATGACCGTACTGGCCACGTCCGCCGGACTGGCGCGCATATTTCATGTCGACGTCAGCTTCCTTCGTGATCGTCTCACGATAGGCAACCTGCGGCTTGCCGACATTGGCCTCTACCTTAAACTCACGCAGCATACGGTCGACGATGATCTCCAGATGCAACTCGCCCATACCGGCAATGATCGTCTGGCCTGTCTCCTCGTCCGTATAGCAGCGGAACGTCGGGTCTTCTTCCGCGAGCTTTGCGAGGGCGATGCCCATCTTCTCCTGGCCAGCCTTCGTCTTCGGCTCGATGGCCACGCGGATAACCGGCTCCGGGAATTCCATGGATTCCAGAACGATCGGATGCTTCGCATCGCACAGCGTGTCGCCCGTCGTCGTATTCTTCAGGCCCACCGCAGCGGCAATATCGCCGGCATAGACGCATTCGATATCCTGACGGTGGTTGGCATGCATCTGTAGGATGCGGCCCATGCGCTCATTGCTGTCCTTCACGGAATTATAGACCGTGCTGCCCGCATCAACCGTACCGGAATAGACGCGGAAGAAGCAAAGCTTACCGACATATGGGTCGGTCGCGATCTTAAAGGCGAGCGCGGCAAACGGTTCGTCGTCGGAGGACTTGCGATCCTCTTCCTCTCCCGTCTCCGGATTGGTGCCCCGGATATCAGGAACGTCCGTCGGTGCGGGCATAAAGTCTACGATCGCATCAAGAAGCATCTGCACGCCCTTATTGCGGTAAGAGGTGCCGCACAGAACCGGCACCATCTCGTTGGCGATGGTGGACTTGCGGATGCAACCCTTGATTTCCTCAACCGTCAGTTCCTCGCCGCCAAGATATTTCTCAAGCAGCGCCTCGTCCTGCTCGGCGACATGCTCCATGAGCTCGGTGTGATACTTTTCTGCGAGCTCACGCAGATCCTCCGGGATGTCCTCGTCGCGGACGTCGAGGCCCTTGTCATCATAGTACATTTCCGCACGCATGGTGACAAGGTCGATGATGCCGCGGAATTCGGATTCCGAGCCGATGGGAAGCTGGATCGGCACCGCGTTGCACTTTAAGCGGTCCTTCATCATGTCGACAACATTGTAGAAATTGGCGCCCATGATATCCATCTTATTGACATAGGCCATGCGCGGCACATGGTACTTGTCCGCCTGGCGCCAGACGGTCTCGGACTGGGGCTCCACACCGCCCTTGGCGCAGAAAACCGTGACAGAACCGTCGAGCACGCGCAGGGAGCGCTCAACCTCAACCGTAAAGTCCACGTGACCGGGGGTGTCGATAATATTGATACGATGCCCTTTCCAGAAACAGGTGGTAGCGGCGGAGGTGATGGTAATACCCCTCTCCTGCTCCTGCTCCATCCAGTCCATGGTCGCATCGCCGTCGTGCGTTTCACCGATCTTGTGGTTAACGCCCGTGTAGAACAGGATGCGCTCCGTCGTCGTCGTTTTGCCGGCGTCGATATGGGCCATGATACCAATGTTTCTGGTGAGCTGTAATGATACCTGCCTTGGCATATAAACCTCCAATTGCCATGCGCGCGGCACGGCGCTAAAAAATTGAAACCTGCGACCGGCGTGCGTGTATGCCCCAAATCAGGACACACACGGGCACCGTGCCCCCGCGCACGCAAAGCTGCAGCGCAGGTGTGTTCTTACCAGCGGAAGTGTGCAAACGCCTTGTTGGCTTCTGCCATCTTGTGCGTATCTTCGCGCTTTTTGAAAGCGGAACCAGTGGAATTGACTGCATCCATGATCTCGTTTGCAAGCCGCTCCTTCATCGTCCGCTCGGAGCGCTGGCGGCTATACAGCGTAATCCAGCGCAGGCCCAGCGTCTGACGGCGCTCGGGGCGAACCTCGATGGGCACCTGATAGGTTGCGCCGCCGACACGGCGGGCCTTAACCTCGAGAACAGGCATTACATTCTCCATCGCGGCTTCAAAGACCTCAAGGGGCTCCTTACCGGTCTTTTCCTTGATGATTTCAAAGGCGTCGTAAACGATCTTCTGGGCGACACCCTTTTTGCCATCATACATAACACTATTGATAAGCCGTGTTACAAGCTTTGAATTGTAAAGCGGATCGGGCAAAACATCACGCTTTGCGATCTGGCCTCTTCTTGGCACTTCGCTTCCCTCCTTCATAAAAATGATATCATCGGTACTCGAGTGACAAAATTCCCGTGGCGCCAATGAGAGGCATATCTATTGATACACTCTCACTGGTTGCAAGGCGGTAAGCCGCCTGTAGCCTGCAAGAAGATTTGTCTGTTACATTCCAGCCTCTATGCTGGATTACTTTTTGGCAGCCTTCGGGCGCTTTGCGCCGTACTTGGAGCGCGCCTGCATTCTGCCGGAAACGCCCTGCGTGTCGAGGGTTCCGCGCACGATATGGTAACGCACGCCGGGAAGGTCCTTCACACGGCCGCCGCGGATGAGGACAACGCTGTGCTCCTGCAGGTTATGGCCGACGCCGGGAATATAGGCGGTAACCTCGATTCCATTGGTCAGACGCACCCTTGCAATTTTACGAAGCGCAGAGTTCGGCTTTTTCGGCGTGATCGTTTTGACCGCTGTGCAGACACCGCGCTTTTGCGGGGAATCCTTATCGGTCATAACGTTCTTCTTGGAGTTGAGCCCCTTCAGAAGAGCAGGCGCCTTCGCCTTTTTCTCCGTCGTCTCCCGTCCATTACGGACAAGTTGGTTAAAGGTTGGCAAGTTTCTTTCACCTCCTGGTATTCAATGGATCTTAATCTATGTGCAGGGGGCTGAAAAACAGCCCCATAACACCTAAGAAAAATTTAAAAAACAGATTCACACGGTTAAAGATTCTAGCACGTAAAGGCAAGCTTTGTCAAGCGTTCGCCGGCTTTTGGCACGAGGAAGAAGGGGCAAATCAGAAAAAAGTTTTGTTCAAAATGCAAAACTGTATTTTTCTCGATTTCAAACCGCTTCCCCGTCCATCTCTGCGGGCTCCTCCGGCATCTCCTGCGGGACGGGTACGACCTCAACATCGCTGTAGCACTTCATGCCGGTGCCGGACGGAAGGAGCTTGCCGATAATGACGTTTTCCTTCAGGCCCAGCAGCGGATCGCTCTTGCCCTTGATGGCAGCATCGGTCAGCACGCGGGTTGTCTCTTGGAAGGAAGCCGCAGACAGGAAGGAGTCCGTGGCCAAAGAAGCCTTGGTGATACCGAGCAGCACGGGCTGAACGGTCGCCTCCTGCAGCGCTTCTCCAGTTTCAGCCGCGCGGGCGCGCACTTCTTCATTCTGCGCAATCAGCTCGCTCTTATCGATCGTCGCACCGGGCAGCAATGTTGTATCCCCCGCATCGACAACGCGAACCTTCTTCATCATCTGACGGACGATCACCTCAATATGCTTATCGTTGATATCAACACCTTGCATCCGGTAGACGCGCTGCACTTCGCGGATGAGATAGTTATGCACGGCATCCACACCGCGTACCGCGAGCACATCATGCGGATTGACAGAGCCTTCCGTGATGATCTCACCTTTTTCGATGGTCTGGCCTTCCTCTACGCGCAAGCGGGAACCATAGGGGATCAGATAGCTGCGCTCATCGTGGTTTTCCATATCGGTAACGACGACGTGCTGCGACTTCTTGATCTCCTGCAGAGAAACCACGCCGCCGATTTCGCTGATGATCGCAAGATGCTTGGGCTTGCGCGCCTCAAACAGCTCCTCAACACGGGGAAGACCCTGTGTGATATCGGCGGAAGAGGTAACACCGCCGGTATGGAACGTACGCATGGTCAGCTGCGTGCCAGGCTCGCCGATAGACTGGGCGGCGATGATACCGACTGCCTCGCCCACGGTGACCGGGTCACCCGTGGCAAGGTTCGCGCCGTAGCACTTGATGCATACGCCGTGCTTGGACTGGCAGGTCAGCAGGGAGCGGATCTTGATCCTGGTCACGCCGGAGGCAACGATGCGCTCCGCGTCGGATTCCTTGATCATCTTATCCTTGCTCATAATGAGCTCTCCGGACTTTTCGTCGTACAGGTCTTCCAACAGGAAGCGGCCCGTCAGGCGTTCCGCCAGGCCCTCGATCATCTCATTGCCATCCTTGATATCGTAAATCTCAAGGCCGTCCGTGCAGTGGCAGTCCTCCTCGCGAATGATAACGTCCTGCGAGACGTCGACCAGGCGGCGGGTCAGGTAACCGGAGTCCGCCGTACGCAGTGCCGTATCGGCCAGGCCTTTCCGGGCGCCGCGGGAGGAGATAAAATATTCGAGAACGTTCAGGCCCTCACGATAGTTCGCGCGGATGGGGACCTCGATCGTACGGCCCGCCGTATTGGCGATCAGGCCGCGCATACCAGCAAGCTGCCGCAGCTGGCTGTCGGAGCCGCGGGCGCCGGAATCGACCATCATATAGATGGGATTGTAGTGGTCAAGATTCGCGGTCAGCTCAGAAGAAACCTTCTTCGTGCAGTCCTCCCATACCTTGATCACATGGCGGGAGCGCTCTGCATTCGAGATAAAGCCGCGCTGGAAGTTTGCATTAATCTTATCGACCTTCTCCTCCGCCTCGGCGAGGAATTCCGCCTTCTTCGGCGGGATGGTTGCGTCGCAAACCGCGACGGTAATGCCGCTCTGCGTGGAATATTTATAGCCCTGCGCCTTGATACGGTCGAGCATTTCGGCGGTGACTGCCGTGCCGTGCACCTTGATGCACTTGTCGATGATCTTGCCAAGCATCTTTTTATTGACCAGGAATTCGACCTCCAGCTTAAAGGCGTTCTCCGGATCGCTGCGGTCTACAAAGCCGAGATCCTGCGGGATCGGATCGTTAAAAATCACGCGGCCCAGCGTGGTCTCATAGAGCTGAGTGCGCTCCTCGCCGTCGATTTCGCGGGTCATACGAATTTTGATTTTGGAATGCAGGCCAATGGAACCCACGTCATAGGCCATAATCGCCTCATTGACGTCGCGGAAGCACTTGCCCTCGCCCGGCTCGCCGGGCTTCATCAACGTCAGATAATAGGAGCCAAGGACCATATCCTGCGTCGGCACGACAACAGGCTTTCCATCGGAGGGTTTGAGCAGGTTGTTGGCCGCCAGCATCAGGAAACGCGCCTCCGCCTGCGCCTCTGCGGACAGCGGCACATGAACGGCCATCTGGTCGCCATCAAAGTCCGCGTTGAAGGCGGTGCATACCAGCGGATGCAGCTTAATTGCACGGCCTTCTACGAGAACAGGCTCAAACGCCTGGATGCCAAGCCTGTGCAGCGTGGGCGCGCGGTTGAGCATAACGGGATGATCCTTGATGACGATCTCCAGCGCGTCCCAAACCTCGTTCTTCGCGCGCTCGACCATCTTGCGGGCGGATTTGATATTATTGGCCTTGTTGGTTTCGACCAGCCGCTTCATGACGAAGGGCTTGAACAGCTCAAGCGCCATCTCCTTGGGCAAACCACACTGGTAGAGCTTAAGCTCCGGGCCGACGACGATCACGGAACGGCCGGAATAGTCGACGCGCTTGCCGAGCAGGTTCTGGCGGAAACGGCCCTGTTTGCCCTTGAGCATGTCGGACAGGGATTTCAGCGGGCGGTTATTCGGGCCTGTTACAGGACGGCCACGGCGGCCGTTATCGATGAGGGCATCCACAGCCTCCTGCAGCATGCGCTTTTCATTGCGGACAATAATATCGGGCGCATGCAGCTCTAAAAGCCTTTTCAAGCGGTTATTGCGGTTGATGACGCGGCGGTACAGGTCGTTTAAGTCGGAGGTCGCAAAGCGGCCGCCCTCAAGCTGTACCATCGGGCGGATATCAGGCGGGATGACCGGGATCACATTGAGGATCATCCATTCCGGACGGTTGCCGGACTGGTGGAACGCCTCCACCACCTCAAGGCGCTTGAGAATACGCGCCTTTTTCTGGCCGGTCGCCGTCTCAAGCTCCTCGCGCAGCTCCTTGGCGAGTGCCTCCACATCGATTTCCGCGAGCAGCTCTTGAATGGCCTCCGCACCCATACCGGCGCGGAATTCGTCCTCATACTTTTCGCGCATATCCGCATATTCTTTTTCGCTCAGGGTCTGCATCTTCTGCAGCGGCGTGTCGCCGGGATCGATCACGATATAAAGAGCGAAATACAGAATTTTTTCCAAAATGCGGGGAGAGATATCCAGCATCAGGCCCATGCGGGACGGGATGCCCTTGAAATACCAGATATGCGAAACCGGCGCCGCCAGCTCGATATGGCCCATGCGCTCACGGCGGACCTTATTCTTCGTGATCTCAACACCGCAACGTTCGCAAATTTTCCCCTTATAACGGATGCGTTTATATTTTCCACAATGGCATTCCCAGTCCTTCGTGGGGCCAAAAATGCGCTCACAAAACAGGCCGTCACGCTCGGGCTTCAGAGTGCGATAATTGATTGTTTCCGGCTTCTTGACCTCGCCATAGGACCATTCGCGGATCTTATCAGGCGATGCAAGACCGATTTTGATGGATTCAAAGGTGATATTTTCCATGGAAAGATCACATGCCTTTCTTTCTGGTTTCATGCCGGGAAGTGGGGGGCGAAACCGAATTGAAAAAGGGCGTTTACCTGCTTGGGAAACCGGTTTGACCGAATACAGCGTCCTGCGTTTCCCTCAGAGGATGTCAGCCGCCCTTTCCGACCGGCATCTCCGCTCCTGTCAAAACCGTCAGTCGTCGTAATCGTCGAGCATTTCGTCAGGCTCGAAGAGCTCCTCTTCTTCGAAGGGATCTTCCTCCTGCGCACCGTCTTCCTCGGAATCAGCGGCTTCCTCGAGTTCAATCCCTTCGCCCTCTACGCCAAAGCCCTCCGCGGAATCCATATCGTTGACCTCACGGAAAACATCTTCGTCTGCGGTGCTGAAGCTGGGCTCATCGCCGTCAAAATTCTGCTTGAGGTCAATTTCATTTTCGTCCTTATCCAGGACCTTGACATCCAAGCCCAGGCTCTGTAGCTCCTTGATGAGCACCTTGAACGACTCCGGAACACCAGGCTTCGGCACATTCTGCCCTTTAACGATGGATTCATAGGTCTTCACACGGCCGACCACATCGTCGGACTTGACCGTTAGAATCTCCTGCAGGGTGTAAGCGGCGCCGTAAGCTTCGAGCGCCCAGACCTCCATTTCGCCGAAGCGCTGGCCGCCGAACTGGGCCTTACCGCCGAGTGGCTGCTGCGTCACCAGCGAATACGGGCCGGTGGAACGCGCATGGATCTTATCGTCAACCAGATGATGCAGCTTTAAGAAGTACATCACGCCGACCGTGATGGGGTTGTCGAACTGGCGACCGGTGCGGCCATCGTATAGGATGGTTTTGCCATCCTCGCGCAAGCCCGCTTCCCGCAGCGCATCGCGGATGTCCGCCTCATGCGCGCCGTCGAAAACCGGGGTCATGATCTTCCAGCCGAGCGCCTTTGCCGCATAGCCGAGGTGCACTTCCAGCACCTGGCCGATATTCATTCGGGACGGGACGCCCAGAGGATTCAGGATGATATCGAGCGGTGTGCCGTCAGGCAGGAAGGGCATATCCTCCTGTGGCAGAATGCGGGATACAACGCCCTTGTTGCCGTGGCGGCCGGCCATCTTGTCGCCGACGGAAATCTTTCTCTTCTGCGCAATGTGGCAACGGACCACTTTATTGACGCCGGGGCTCAGCTCATCGCTGTTGGCCCTAGTGAATTCCTCCACGTCCACGACGATGCCGTATTCTCCGTGCGGCACACGCAGGGAGGTATCGCGCACCTCGCGCGCCTTTTCGCCGAAGATGGCGCGCAGCAGGCGCTCCTCGGCGGTGAGCTCCGTCTCGCCCTTGGGCGTTACCTTGCCGACAAGGATGTCGCCAGAATGGACCTCTGCGCCGACGCGGATCACGCCGAACTCGTCGAGATCCTTGAGCGCGTCCTCGCCGACATTTGGGATGTCGCGGGTAATTTCTTCCGGCCCAAGCTTCGTGTCGCGCGCTTCCGTCTCATATTCCTCAATGTGAATTGAGGTGAATACGTCATCGCGTACGATCTTTTCATTGATGAGGACCGCGTCCTCATAATTGTAGCCCTCCCAGGTCATGAAGCCAATGAGCACGTTTTTACCGAGGCTGATCTCACCGTTGGAGGTGGCGGGACCGTCCGCGATAACCTCGTGCGCCTCCACATGCTGACCGCGGGAGACAATGGGCCTCTGGTTGATACAGGTGCCTTGGTTGGAGCGCATAAATTTGATGACGTCGTAGGTATCGATGTCCAGATCGTCCTTCTGATCGTCGGGCTTGATTTCAATCTTTTTCGCGCTGACATGTGTAACCGTGCCGGCACGCTTGGCGAGCACCGTAACACCGGAGTCGACTGCCGCTTTGTATTCCATGCCGGTGCCGACGATGGGCGATTCCGTTTTGAGCAGCGGAACGGCCTGCCGCTGCATGTTCGCACCCATCAGCGCACGGTTTGCGTCGTCGTTTTCGAGGAAGGGAATCATCGCCGTAGCGACGGAGACAACCATCTTCGGAGAAACGTCCATAAAGTCTGCCTTCGAGCTCTCAATTTCCAGGAACTCGTCACGGTAACGGGCGTTGACCTTCGCGCGAGCGAAGCGCCCGTTTTCATCAAGCGGCTCATTGGCCTGGGCGACGATATAATCATCCTCCACGTCCGCCGTCATATAGACCACTTCGTCGAGCACCACGCCCGTCTCCTTGTCCACGCGGCGGAACGGCGCTTCGATGAAGCCGTATTTATTAATTCTCGCAAAGGTGGCGAGATAGGAAATCAAGCCGATGTTCGGGCCTTCCGGCGTCTCAATCGGGCACATGCGGCCATAGTGGCTATAGTGTACGTCACGCACCTCGAATCCGGCACGGTCCCTGGAGAGGCCACCGGGGCCGAGGGCGGAAAGACGGCGTTTATGCGTCAACTCTGCAAGGGGGTTCGGCTGATCCATGAACTGGGACAGCGGCGAGGAGCCGAAGAATTCCTTGATCGCCGCGAGCACAGGGCGGATATTGATCAGAGCCTGCGGGGTAACCGTTGCGCTGTCCTGCGCCTGGAGGGTGGTCATGCGCTCGCGCACCACGCGCTCCATGCGGGTAAATCCGATGCGGAATTGATTCTGCAGCAATTCGCCCACGGAACGGATGCGGCGGTTACCCAAATGATCGATATCGTCCGTTGTGCCGATGTCGTTGGCAAGGCAGTCGAGATAATTGATGGAAGAGAAGATATCATCGATTGTGATATGCTTCGGAATCAGATCGTCGCAACGATTTTTCAGCTCTGTGAAGAGGGCGTCCCTGTCGTCGCCGCACTTTTCGAGGATTTCCATCAGAACGGTGAAGCGCACCTTTTCATTGATGCCGATATCCTCCAGCTCGTCCTCCGGGAAATCCACATAGCCGCCGATATCGACCATGCCGTTGGAGATCACCTTGATCTCCTTGCCATCCATATCCAGATAGGCGACGCTCACGCCAGCCTGCTCGATCTCATAGGCCTTCTCGCGCGTGACGGTCTCCCCCGCCTCTGCGAGCAGCTCGCCGGTGACCGGGCTTGCAATGGGCTGCATGAGCTTATTGCCCGCCAGGCGCGCGGAAATACCAAGTTTCTTATTATATTTATAGCGCCCAACGCGGGATAGATCGTAGCGGTGCGCATCGAAAAACAGGCCGTCGATATGCGCCTGCGCGGTCTCCACTGCGGGCGGCTCGCCGGGGCGCAGCTTGCGGTAAACGGCAAGCAGGGCTTCCTCCGTGTTCTGTGTTGCCTCGCGGGTGTCGCGCTCTTTTTCGAGGGTGGCGACGATACGATCGTCATTGCCGAAATATTCGAGGATCTCCGCATCGCTGCCAAGGCCTAAAGCGCGGATAAAGGTTGTGATCGGGATCTTGCGGTTTTTATCAATGCGGACATAGAACACGTCGTTCTGATCCGTCTCATACTCGAGCCACGCGCCGCGGTTCGGGATAATCGTGGAGGTAAAGAGCTTTTTGCCGGTCTTATCGCGGCTCATGCCGTAATACACACCGGGGGAACGCACGAGCTGGGAGACAATGACGCGCTCCGCACCGTTGATGACAAAGGTGCCGCTGTCCGTCATGAGCGGGAAATCGCCCATGTAGACCTCATTCTCCTTGATCTCGCCCGTTTCCTTATTGATGAGCCGCGCACGCACGCGCATGGGAGCGGCATAGGTCGCGTCGCGCTCCTTGCACTCCGCAACGGTATATTTCGGCTGATCGTCCATACGGTAGCCGACAAAATCCAGCACGAGATTACCGGTGTAATCCGTGATCTCCGCAATATCGCGGAAGACCTCCTTGAGCCCTTCGTTCAAGAACCACTGGTAGGAATTCTTCTGCACCTCGATGAGATTGGGCATCTCCATGACCTCGTTGATCCGCCCGAAGCTCATGCGGGTATTGTTGCCAAGCTGAACCGGTTTCACTTTCACCATAGGCTCATCACTCCGTTCTTTTTTTGTCCCCGAGGGTATTGGTTCGTCTTATTCGGGGAAACGTAAGCAAAGAGGAATGCTTACGCAGGGCCCCGCATAAAACTGGTATAAATCATTGTCAAAAGGCCTTGCATTTTTGTGCAGAACATGGTACAATCCAGTTAATAAAAAGAAGACCGGGCAGACAAAACGCCATTATATGCAGTAGTTTATTATAAACTGCCTGTCAACCATTGTCAAGCGTAAAGTGGAAAAAATATATAAAAAACACCGTCAAAATCACTTTTGGCAGTGTTTTTTTCATTTATTCCTCTCTTTTTGGCCGTTTTCAGATGTTGACGATTGAGAAACCAGAGGAACCAATGCGCGCCGCCCCCATTCCTCTTGTGCACCGGGTTCCTATCCTGACGACATTGCGCCCTGGGCAAATGGCTTGCTTGTCCGGGGCGCAATGGTGTTTTAATTCACTGATGCGGAAGGCAGCCGCCAAGCGCGGCGAGGTAGGTTTCGTAGCCCTTGTAGGCTTCCTCATAAGCTTTCGTGAGCACTTTCAGCCGCTCTCGCCCGGCGGGGGTGATCTGGTAATAAACGCGCATCTGCCGCCCATCCCCTTCGGATTCATAGTCTGTGATATCGCCTTTATCCATCAGCCGGTAGAGCGTGGGGTACATTGCGCCCTCCGGCAGCTTAAAGCGGTCGCCGCTTTCCTTTTTGACGGATTGGGCGATTTCATAGCTGTAGCTGTCGCCTTGGCAGAGGCGGGAAAGGATAAGGGTTTCAACGAGGGGTTTCAGGAAGTTGGATTTGGCTTTCTGTTGTTCTTCTTCCTGTGAGATGGGTTGGGTGGATTTGAAACGGACGAGGGCTTGATGGAATTTTTCTTTTATCATTACAATCAGCTCCTTATTGCCAAAATGTATTCACCACTTTTACACCATTATACCACCACTTCGGTTTTATATTAATAAATTCACTATAATCAAGTCATAATAACACCGAAAAGGTGAATAAGAGGTGGAATCATGGACGATAAGTTATTGCGCTATACGCTACGAGTAGACAGATTATACTTTCAGAAGTTTCGATATATTGCAGAATCAGAGGGTCGTTCGGCAAACAAAGAAATCGAACAGTATATCAAACGGCGCGTTACGGAATTTGAAGCGGCTCACGGTAAAATTGAGGTCGAGCAGCAACAGTAACCGTCCTTGCGCTCAGGCCGCGCGGGCCCTCCCTTTTCCGCTCGGCCGGAAAAGGAAGCAAA
>OKRX01000129.1_pt1 | contig 53777 bp, 43 predicted proteins | sample 1601241 | NCBI WGS metagenome assembly OKRX01 (sample SAMEA3541500, study PRJEB24748) | human gut metagenome | biome: human gut; feature: human-associated habitat; material: faeces | place: China | collected 2012
ATGGGAAGGTTCGTTTTTGCCCTACGGGCAAAAATTCCCTCACGAGCCACGCAGAAAGATTCTGCGGGCGCTGCCTCGGCCTCCCGACAGCGCCCAATGGCGCCGGTTATGAAACCGATCAGAAACTATGCTCTTTTGTGCACTTGACTCTATCGACAAGCTGAAGGAGCTGCCGGAAGCAGTCTCTCTTCTTTTTGAATATCTGTTCATAATTTACAAATTGTCTATTGACTTTATTCTCCAAAGCTTTATCATAAAAGCAAACAGATTGACATCTGAAGGAGGCTGCACCATGGCGAACCTGATCGACATAGAGCACCTTTCCAAATCCTATGGGAAAAACAAGGTGCTGGAGGATATTTCCGTTTCATTTGGGGCGGGTAATATCATTGGCTTGCTCGGCCCAAACGGCAGCGGGAAGACCTCGCTGATCAAGATTATGACCGGCCTGATCAATGATTATGAGGGCAGCGTCAAAATCGACGGGCACCGTCCAGGTCCCTATACCAAGAGTATTGTCGCTTATCTGCCGGAGAAAACCTATCTTGCGGAGTGGATGCGTCCTGTGGACGCGGTCAATTATTTTGCAGATTTTTACCAGGATTTCGATAAGGCGAAGGCGGTTTCCATGATCAACAGCTTCCATCTGCCGATGAAGCAAAAGATCAAATCCATGTCCAAGGGCATGCAGGAAAAGCTTCAGCTGGTTTTAGTGATGTGCCGCAAAGCAAGGCTCTATCTGCTCGACGAGCCGCTCGGCGGCGTCGATCCTGCGGCCCGCGCGTTTATCCTGGATTTCATCATGAAAAATTATGCGGAGAACGCCTCGATCATTCTCTCCACACATCTGATCAATGACCTCGAGCGCATTTTCGACCGTGCGCTGATGATTGGTAACGGAAAAGTGCTGGTCAATACTGCGGTCGAGGAAATTCATGCCACCGGCAAAACGCTGGAGGAGACATTTAAGGAGGTGTTCGCTTATGCTTGGGAAATTAATTAAAAACGAGTTTAAGTCGAGCGCCCATTCTGTAATGAATATTTACATCGCTGCTGCAGTCGCGCTTGCCGCAATGCTGCTGTCCTATGCGGTCAAGGTGACTTGGGTCGGCATCGTCGGTTCGATCGCCCTGATGATCATTGGTCTGATCTGTGTAATTGTAACTCTCGTGGCGGTCGTCACCAATTTTAACCGGACTCTTTACGGCGCGGAAGGGTACCTCAGCTATACGCTGCCGGTCAAGAGCAGTGCATTGCTCGCCTCCAAGGCCATTGTGTCCTTCCTCTGGGTGCTGCTCAGCTATATCTTTATGATCGCCACCTTTTTTATCGTTTACGCCTATATCCAGTCATCCATCGGCGAAGAGGTCGGCAGCATGATGGATATGCTCATGGCAACGGTGGGCCTGCCGTCCATGAAAGCGATTGGCAAGGTGCTTACTGTAACGGCAATCGGCATGTTTATCCAGATTGCGGTATTTGTATCCGCCGTTTTCTTTGCCGTGACGGTGTCCAATATCCGCCCCTTCCAGCGCTTTGGTATCTTTACAGCGCTTGCGACCTTTTTCCTGATCTATATCGTGATGCAGATTCTTTTATACGTGGCAACCGCTTATATCCCCCTTACGGTGGTCATCGACGCCGCCGGGAAGATTGTTGTCTCCTTCTCCACCAGCATGGCGGCCAAGGGCGTGCAGGAGGGCATGGTAATCGGAATCGCAGGCTTTGTTATTGAAATCCTGATTGCTGCCGGGCTGTTTGCAGGCACGAATGCGCTGATGAAAACAAAGGTCAATATCAAATAGTACGATAGGGCGCAGGGCGTTTCAAGGCGCCGCTCCGCCTTTTTGCGGGGAAAAAGGAGGCATCTTCATGAAGCTGATTGATATTTCCGCGGAGCTGCTCACAGCGCCGGTGTATCCTGGCGATCCTGAGCCGCGCCTTCATGTTGTCAGCCGGATTGCAAACGGGGACGAATGCAATCTTTCCGCACTTTATGCATGCCTGCATGCGGGGACGCATGCGGACGCACCGATGCACTTTGTCGAGGGCGGCCTGAGCATATCCGAAATGCCGCTAGATTGCTATATCGGGCCCTGTACGGTTGTGGAAATCGGTCCGGGCCCTGTGACCGGGGAGCAGATCGACGCGCTGGTAAAGCCCGGCTGCGAGCGGGTGCTGTTCAAAAGCGGGGGAGGTGCGTATTTCCTCGAAAGCGCGGGCGATGAGCTCACTGCGCTCGGCGTGCGCCTTGTGGGGACGGACGCACAATCGGTCGGCTGCCCGGGCAATCAGGTGCGCCCGCACCGTGCCCTGCTGCGGGAAAATGTTGCTGTGCTGGAGGGCCTGAATCTGGAGGAAACGGCCCCGGGAGACTATTTTTTGATCGCGCCGCCGGTGAAAATTGCGGGATGCGACGGTGCGCCTGTGCGGGCGGTGCTCGCAGCGGATGATCCTTTCAGGGGCGGCGTTTGAAAAGCAGGCTGATGGAATCCTCTGCGCTTTCCGGCCTTTTCTGGGCAGCGCCGTTTTGCCAAAAGAATGTTTAGATGAATGCTTTTTCAAAATCGATTCAGAGGATGGTTTCGTACGTTGTGATTTTTCGACAAAACAATTGAAAAAAGTCGTTGAATCTGCTATACTTAATGTCGCAGTATTTTTCAAAGGAGAGAAATCTGTACAGAGGTGTGGGAATGAAACGATTCTTTGATTTTGTCTGCAGTCTGCTGGCAATTATCATCCTTTTTCCGATTTTACTGATCCTTAGTGTTGTAATCCTGATCGATAGCGGCTGTCCTGTTATTTTTAAACAAAAGCGCGTTGGACTCAATAATCAGTTGTTTGATATCTGTAAATTCCGCACTATGAAGCAGGGGACGCGGAATGCGCCCACCGCTGAGCTCAAGGAGTTCAAAAATTGCGTCACCCGGTGCGGGCGCTTCCTGCGTAAGACGAGCCTCGACGAGCTCCCGCAGCTGTTCAATATTTTGCGCGGAGAAATGAGCTTTGTCGGGCCACGTCCGCTGATTCCGGAGGAAGAGGAAATTCGCTCCCTGCGGGAAAAATCCGGCGTTTACCAAATGCGCCCCGGCGTCACGGGCCTGGCGCAGGTCAATGGACGGGATTTGCTGACTGTGGAGCAGAAGGTGGCTTATGATGCTTATTATGTGGAGCACCATACGCTCGTGATGGACATCCGCATTTTGTTCCAAACCGTTGCCGCTGTCCTAACGGGCAAGGGCTTTGCCGAGGGCGGAGAACTGCGGCATCACGGCGAGCAGGGAGAGGACGAAGCGGATACGGAGTAATGGGATTATAGATCGGTACTTGCCCAAGGCTTTTTGCCGAGGGCTTTCTTTTTATTCTGTGGCCACCTGCCGCTGGAGAGAAAAAGACTTCGAATTTTTGTCGGGAGTGTTCGTTTCATGGAGGAAATCATCGACGGCTATGCCGAATGGCAAAACCGCCCGGATATCACAGGGATTGGGCGGATGCCAGACCGTGCGTCGTTTATCCGTTATGCCGAGGAGCAGGAAGCGCTTTCCGGGGCGGGGCTTGCCTCTGCGCGCTGTATGTCACTCAATGGGAAATGGCGGTTCCGTTTATACCCGAATCATTTTAAACGGCCGGAGGGCTTTGCAGATCCGGCTTTCCGCGCTTCCGGCTTCAATACGATCGAGGTTCCCGGCTCCTGGCAGCTGCAGGGCTACGGTGCGCCGCAGTACTGCAATGTACAGTATCCGTGGGAAGGGCATGAGGACGTCGTGCCGCCCTATGCGCCGGTGGAGACGAATCCGGTCGGCTGCTATCTTAAGAGCTTTCCGTTGCCCATGGCCTGGGAGGAAAAACGCGTTTTCCTTCGTCTGGAGGGCGTGGAGTCCGCCTTTTATCTCTATATCAACGGCAAGCGCATCGGCTATGCGGAGAATTCCTTCAGCCCATCGGAATTTGAACTGACCCCCTATCTGCAGCCGGGAAAAAATCTCATCGGCCTGGAGGTATACCGCTGGTGTACCGGCAGTTGGCTGGAGGATCAGGACTTCTGGCGGTTTGCGGGAATCTTCCGCGATGTATACCTCTATGCGGCAAACGAGAGCTTTCTGGCGGACGTATCCCTTTCCGCTCTGCCGGACGCGGCTTATCAAAACGGCGAGCTGACGGCGGATCTGCGCGTTGATACACCGAGGCCCGGCCAGAGGCTTGAGATGACGGTGCTCGACGGCGGCAAAATCGTGGGCTATGACAGCGCGGACGTTCCGGAAGACGGCGCGGTTTCCATGCATGCGACGATTGCGCAGGCGAAGCTTTGGAGCGCGGAAAAGCCGTATCTTTATACGGTATTGTTTGCCCTCAGCGGCGACGGGGGCGCGCTGGAATATGTCCCGCTGAAGGCGGGCTTCCGCCGGCTCGAAATCCGCGGCGGGATTCTGCTGCTCAACGGCCGCCGGTTGGTGCTCAAGGGGGTCAACCGCCATGAATTCTCCTGCGTAAATGGAAGAAGCCTCACACGGGAGACGATGGTTCAGGATGCCCTCCTGATGAAGGCGAACAACATCAACGCCGTGCGTACCTCGCACTATCCGAATCATCCGGACTGGTATGATATCTGCGATGAATACGGCCTCTATGTCATTGATGAAAATAATCTGGAATCGCATGGAACGCAGGGGGGCACGATCCCCGGCTGCCCGGCCGTGCCAGGAAATCTGCCGGAATGGGAAAATGCATGCATGAGCCGCATCCGGTCGCTTTACGAACGAGATAAAAACCACGCCTGCGTGATCCTCTGGTCGCTCGGCAATGAATCGGGCGGAGGGGCAAACTTTCAGAAAATGCACGACTGGCTGCGGGAAAGGGACCCGTCCCGTTATGTCCATTATGAATCTGTCTGGGGCAATCCGGAAAAGGATTTGTCCGTCACAGACGTTTACAGCATGATGTACGCCTCTCCGGAGCAGGTGGAGGAATTTCTCCATGCGCATCCGGACCGGCCGTTTCTTCTATGCGAATATGCTCACGCGATGGGCAACTCCTGCGGCGGCGTGGGGCAGTATACGCGGCTGTTCCGCGAAGAGCCGCATATGCAGGGCGCGTTCGTCTGGGATTTTATCGATCAGGCAATTTTGACGAAAGACGGTCAGGGCAGAGAATATCTGGCCTATGGTGGCGATTTTGGGGACGAGCCGAACGACGGCAATTTCTGCGGCGACGGCCTGTTGTTTGCTGACCGAACACCCAGCCCGAAGCTTGCGGAAATAAGGCGGCTCTATCAGAATATCTCATTCCGCGCACTTGATGCGGAACGCGGGACGATTGAAATCGGCAATCACTTTCTTTTCACGGATCTGTCCGAATTTGAGTTTCGATGGGAGCAGGTTTGCGGCGGGGAATTTTTGCGCGGCGCGACTTTTTATTTTGCGCTTGCGCCGGGCAAAGTGCGTCTGCTCGAACTCGAGCTTAATCGTATCTGCCGCCGAGAGTGCTATCTGAATCTTTCCGTTTTCCTGCGAAAGGATACTCCCTGGGCGAAAGCAGGGACAGAAATCGCGCGCGCGCAGTTTGTGAGCAATCCAATGGCGTTTGAAAGAATGTTGAAACGCCCTGACGCTCCGCTGACAATTTTGGAGAGCTACGGTACGCTCAGCATTCAGGGAGAGTCGCTCTGCGTGCGCTTTTCCCGCCGGACAGGGCAGCTGGTATCGATCCGCCGCGGCGGGCAGGAATATCTGAAGGCTCCGCTGCGCCCCTCTTTCTGGCGCGCCTCGACGGATAATGACCGTGGGAATCGGACGCCGGTGCGCTGTGCGGTTTGGCGGTTTGCGGGGCAGAATTGCGCCTATGCACCCTACACCGTGGACGCGCAGGACGCGCCGCGCGGTGCGGTGCGGGTGACAAGCCGGTTTACCGTCCCTTCGGAACCGGAGAGCCATGGGACGTTGACCTATACGGTTACACAGGTGGGCATTCAGGTGGAGATGCAGTTCCTGCCGGACGGAAGGCTTCCAGAGTTGCCGGAGGCCGGCGTGTGCTTTGAGGCGGACAGCCGGTATGAAACGCTGTCTTTTTTAGGGCGCGGGCCGCTGGAGAATTACAGCGATCGGAAAGCAGCGGCGGAGCTCGGCCTTTACCGCATTCCGGTGGAATCGCTTTACGTCCCCTATCTGCGCCCGCAGGAAAACGGGGCGCGCACGGATGTGCGTTTTGCCCTGCTGGAGGGGGAGAAGAGCTCGCTGCGGATTGAAAGCGCGGGGGAAGAGCCCTTTACGCTCTCCATTTGCCGCTGGTCGCCCGAAGAGCTGGAGTCTGCGGCCCATGCCAAGGATCTGCCGGAGAGCGGCCGGCTGTTTGTGCGCGTGCTCGCGCGGCAGATGGGAGTCGGCGGGGACGACAGCTGGGGTGCCCTGCCGCAGGAGGAGCACAGATTGTTCAGCGGCAGGCCCTATTTGCTGCGATTTACACTGATTCCGGAATGAAGCAGACCGCAGATGAGGGTTATCGACAATACTGTTTTCAGGAAACATTTCGCCTGCCTTTGTCACGTCTGGCATCTGTTATCTATCGTCTGAAATCTGATAGGGGGAAGCCTATGCATTTGGCGCTGCGCCGCTGTTAAAAAAATCAGTTTACACTGGCGAAATCACACTGCAGTGATCAAGATGATACCTGTTTGTTTTTTAAATCCGTTGACAAATAGAAAAATATGAGTATAATAGAGCAGAAAATAAAACAATTCCGGTAGGTAAGGCTACTACAGGGATATGGACTGCTGCCGCGGAGTGATGGAGACATCATGAGAAGGTTTGAACAGGTTATATCGAAACCAAGGTATAACATAATGCAGTTTCACCGCCCTGCAGAGCTAAAGCTCAAACGGTGGTAACAGAGATGTTATAATGATGGTGAATCCCATACAATCGTTTGAGTTTGTATGGGATTTTTTATGTGAACAATGAGGCGGAATCGTTAACGGCGGCGCGGTTTTCCTTTGTTTACCGTAGCTATCCGTGAAAGTGACACGTCTTTTTTAAAAAACAATCCCGATCAACGGGTTGATATAGATACGAATATAGATTTGTGAGGTGAGAATAATGGATGCTGGAGGCAGATGTTACACAAAACCCAAGGGGAAGGGTGCCCATAGAAGAACAACATGCCACCAAGCGGATATTCTTCTATCCATAAAATAATCGGGAAGCGCTGTTCCCCCTTTCGCTTTGTGTCTGCTTCTTCCAATTGATTCGGCCAGAGGCCATTCTGAAAATATGGAGGTACAGACCAATGAAAAAGATTATGAAAAATAGAATTCTGAAGTCTCGGATTGCCGCTGGGGTAGTGCATCGCGATCAGGTGAATGAACGGCTTCGTTACGCAGCAGTCAATGAGATCGATCAGGTATATGCCTATTTTGATACGTCCGCCCATGGGCTTACGCAGGAACGGGTGGAAAATGCCCGTGAGGCCTTTGGATCCAATATCGTAACACATGGAAAAAAGGAGCCGCTGATTAAAAGGCTGTTCAATGCATTTGTCAATCCTTTTACTGCGATCCTTTTTGTGCTCGCCATTGTATCAGCTTTCACAGATATCATTTGGGCGCAGGCCGGAGAAAAAGACCCTACTACAGTGATTATCATCGCCACCATGGTGATGATCTCAGGGGTTCTCCGTTTTGTGCAGGAGACCAGAAGCGGAAATGCCGCAGCCAAGCTTTCCGCCATGATCCGCACGACGGCCAGCGTCGAAAGAGCGGAGTCCGGATGCACGGAAATCCCGATGGATGAAATCGTAGTGGGGGATGTGATTCATCTGTCTGCGGGTGATATGGTCCCCGCTGATATCCGCATTACTTTTGCGAAAGATTTGTTCGTTAGTCAGTCCGCCTTGACGGGCGAGAGTGAGCCCGTGGAGAAGCTCGCACAGGTGCAGATTACAGGCGACTCCTCTACACAAGCCGCGAATTTGGTTTTTATGGGCAGCAATGTAATCAGCGGCAGTGCGATCGGTGTTGTTCTGGCTACCGGAAACGATACCCTGCTTGGCGATATGGCGAAGCAGTTATCTGCAAAGCCGCCAAAGACGTCCTTTGAAAAAGGAGTAAACGCTGTTTCTTGGGTGCTGATCCGCTTTATGCTGATCATGGTGCCTGTGGTGCTTTTTGTAAATGGTTTTACCAAAGGCGACTGGATGAATGCCTTGCTTTTTGCCATCTCAGTGGCGGTAGGGCTGACGCCGGAAATGCTTCCGATGATTGTCACCACTTGCCTTGCAAAGGGCGCTGTGTCCATGTCTAAAAAAAAGGTGATTATCAAGAACCTGAATGCGATTCAAAATTTGGGGTCCATCGATATACTCTGCACCGATAAAACCGGTACGCTTACGCAGGATAAAGTCGTGCTTGAATATCATTTGGATATCCATGGTAATGAAGACGACCGTGTCCTCCGCCATGCATTTTTGAACAGCTACTATCAGACAGGCCTGAAGAACTTGATGGATATCGCTATCATTAAACACGCCAGTGAGCTCGCGGAGGCAAATCCGGATTTTGCCGGTCTGGAAAGCAACTATACCAAGGTGGATGAGATACCGTTTAATTTTGAACGCCGCAGAATGAGCGTCGTTGTGGCTGATAAAAGCGGAAAGACCCAGATGATAACCAAGGGCGCAATTGAAGAAATGTTGCGAATTTCGTCCCATGTGGAATATGGCGGAGAAGTAACACAATTGACAGAGGAAATGAAAAAAGTGGTCCTTCATCAGGTGGACGCCCTAAATGCAGACGGGATGAGAGTCTTGGGAGTCGCGCAGAAAACAAATCCTTCTCCGGCTGGCGAATTTTCCGTTAAGGATGAGTCGGACATGGTGTTGATTGGATACCTTGCGTTTCTTGATCCCCCCAAAGAGACAACTGCGGCCGCGATCAACGCGCTGAACAATTATGGCGTTGGGGTGAAAATCCTGACGGGGGATAATGAGAAGGTGACAAAGTGTATCTGCCGTCAGGTGGGATTGTCTGCGGAACATATTCTGATGGGAGACGATTTTGATGATATGACCGATGAAGAACTCGGAAAGGCGGCAGAAAAGACTACCGTATTTGCAAAGCTCTCTCCATCGCAAAAAGCAAGGGTAGTACGCCTTCTGCGCGAAAACGGACATTCGGTTGGATATATGGGAGACGGGATCAACGATGCCGCCGCCATGAAGGCTTCCGACGTGGGAATTTCGGTCGACACAGCCGTTGATATTGCGAAGGAATCCGCAGATGTAATCCTTCTTGAAAAAGACCTGATGGTGCTGGAGGAAGGCATTGTTGAGGGCAGGAAAACCTATGCGAACATGATTAAATATATTAAGATGACGGCATCCTCTAATTTTGGGAATATGTTTTCTGTGCTTGTGGCCAGTGCATTCCTGCCGTTTCTTCCGATGGAATCCATCCACCTGATCCTACTCAATCTGATTTATGATATTTCCTGCACCGCCATTCCCTGGGATCATGTAGACAGAGAGTATTTGCTCAAGCCACGCAAATGGGATGCATTCAGTGTGAGCAAATTCATGATTTGGATTGGGCCAACGAGCTCTGTTTTTGATATTGCCACCTATCTGCTGATGTATTTTATCATTTGTCCCGCCATGCTAGGCGGAGCGTATCATCAATTGGATGCATCCGCGCAGGCAGCGTTTATCGCCATTTTCCAGGCCGGTTGGTTTGTGGAATCCATGTGGAGCCAGACGCTTGTGATCCATATGATTCGCACACCGAAAATCCCATTTTTACAAAGCCGTGCCTCTGCACCGGTTACCCTGCTGACCTTCACGGGCATTGCGGTACTAACGGCCATTCCTTTTACTCCCCTTGGGACGGCAATCGGCCTTTCGGCACTTCCCGCGGTTTACTTTGCCTGGCTCGCAGGCATCATTCTTTGCTACATGGTTCTGGCAACCGTCATGAAAAAGCTCTATATCAAAAAATATGGAGAATTGCTCTAATCAAACGCCGCTTTCAGGCTGGCAGGATGGCGGCTCTTTCTCCCTTCCTTTTGTCGTTGTAAAATCAAAAGTGAAGGTGTTATCATGAAAGATGTTTCAAAATTTGATGTGAGGAACTGGTGATCGTATGCTCCCCTCCATTGAGACCATCCCCGCCAAAACCATCGTGACGCGCACGAAAAGCAGCGAATGGTTCGGCACGGATTACAATATGAACCTTTACCGCGGCTGCTGCCATGGCTGTATTTACTGCGACAGCCGCTCCGAGTGCTACCGGATCGACCGTTTCGACACGGTGCGCATCAAGGAAAATGCGCTCCAGATCGTGCGGGACGATTTGCGCCGGAAGGTCAAGCCCGGCGTGGTGGGGACGGGCGCGATGAGCGATCCGTACAATCCCTATGAGCACGAGCTGAAGGCAACCCGGCACGCGCTCGAGCTAATTTCCGCCTTCGGATTCGGTGCGGCGATTGCTACGAAGAGCACGCTCATCACCCGCGATATCGATGTTTTGCAGGAGATCCGGGAGATGATGCCTGTGCTGTGTAAGCTGACCATCACCACCTGCGACGATGCGCTCAGCCGCAAAATCGAGCCGGGTGCGCCGCCGTCCTCCAAGCGCTTTCAGGCGTTGCGGGAGCTTTCGGAGGCAGGGCTGTTCGCCGGGATCCTCCTGATGCCCGTGCTGCCATTTTTGGAGGACACGCCGGAAAATGTGCTGGGAATCGTGGAGCAAGCCGCGCAGTGCGGCGCAAAATTTATCTATCCGGCTTTCGGCATGACCCTGCGGCAGAATCAGCGGGAGTGGTATCTTACAAAGCTCGATGCACTTTTTCCGGGCGAGGGGTTACGCGAGCGGTACGAGCGGCAGTACCGGAGCGATTACCGCTGTGTAAGCCGCCGGGCAAAGGAGCTTTGGGGATTGTTTTCCAGGGCATGCGACAAGGCGGGGATCCTTTACCGGATGCCGGATATCGTGCGGGCGAGCCGGCTGGGGTATGAGGAGACGCAGTTGAAGTTCTTTTAAAAGCAATGGAGGAAGAAATAAAGCGCGGCAGATGCGGGCCTCTCCCGCGTTGCCGCGCTGTTTATATAGATGTGAAAAGCGGTATGAAGATAATTACAGTTACTCAACCGGCAGTGCCGAGGGCGTTGTGACGCTTTCCAGAAAAGCCTTCACTGCTTTCTCATATTCTTCCTGCTCTTTTAGATACGCCATTGCGTGCGCCGCGCCCTCCACAATGAGCTTCGTCTTTTGTGTTGGGCAGGCGTCATATACCTCATGCACCATAGGCGTCGGCACAAAGTCGTCCCGGCTGCCATGGATAAAGAGGAAGGGCACCTTCGCCTTTTGAATCTGGCGCACAGGCTCATCCTGTGCAAAGCTGTAACCCGCTATCAGCCTGCAAATCATGCTGGCTGCCGGAATCAGCGGCCAACGGGGCAGCTTGTAGCGCAGCTTTGCCTCGTGCGCAAAAACATCTTTTGCCGTGGAGAAACCGCAGTCCTCGATAATGCCCTTCACCTGGGGCGGGAGCGTTTCACCGGAGGCGTTCATCACCGTTGCCGCGCCCATGGAGATACCCTGCATCACGATTTCGCAGTCTGAACCATAGGTTTCGACAATATAATTTGCCCATGCGATACAGTCGAGCCGATCGAGCCAGCCGAAGCCGATATACTTGCCCTCGCTCTTCCCGTGCGCGCGATCGTCCGGCATGAGCACATGATACCCCAACGAGTGGTAAAAGGGCAGCATGTAGTAGTACTCACGCATGGGGCCGCTGCGGTAGCCGTGAATGGCCAGAAGAAATTTATGGCTTTCCGTTGCCCCTCCCTCGGCGGGGACGAAAAGACCGTGGAGCTTGAGCCCGTCAAACGAAGTGATTTCCACGTCCTGCCTCCGGTGCGAAGCGACCCAATCGTTCCCCTCCCGGACGACCTTGCGCCAGTGCTCCAGCTCTTCGGGCGTTACATGGCTTTTGTTCATCGGGTCGTCGGGGTGCTTTTCCCGCACAAGGACCATTTTGAAAAACACGGCGCCGACCGCGGCTGCCAGAAGGAAAAGCACGAGCAATACAAGGATTACAACGAACAGGGCTTTCCAGGCAATATCCATAAAAAGAATCCTCTCTCTACCGAAGATACCTCTATTTTATCAGTCTGGAGCATATTTTACAATCTTTTTTGCACGAAAAAGGAGAGCTTTTCGGAATAAGTTGCAGAATTTTTATTCAGAATGGTTGACAGAAAGAAGCAAGGAGCATATAATCATTGTTGTCAAGCATTATTTTCCGGAAGAATTGAATAGAGGCGGTCCCGTTCACGATGTCAAGTGTGCGGGGCTGTTTCGTCTGGGATCACAGCATGGAAAAAAACTTCCTCCGGGGCTTGACGAAAGGTTCCGGGTCTGCTATAATATCTTGGTACAACAAAGAAGGACGCCTTTTGTTCTCACCTGCCGGGAGTGCCCGCGTCAGGTCAATACCAGAAAACAGGGTTTTTGCCCGGATTTTTTGTGTGTTGAGCGCGGACGAAGGTTTGTCTGCGCTTTTCATTATTTACAGCGGTTCCGCCGGCTTTTCCGGCGGCGCCCAACAGGTTTTGGAGGTGCTTGAACATTAGCAACAAAGACATGCAAATCAATGAACAGATCCGTGACCGGGAGATTCGGGTCATCACGGATGCAGGCGAGCAGCTTGGCATCATGTCTGCGCGGGAAGCGCTGCGTATCGCCGAGGAGAAGGACCTTGACCTTGTGAAAATTGCTCCCCAGGCCGCGCCGCCCGTATGTAAGATTATGGACTACGGGAAGTTCCGTTTCGAACAGGCGAAGCGGGAAAAGGAAGCAAGAAAAAATCAGCATATCGTGGAGATCAAGGAAATCCGCCTGTCATTGAACATTGACAAGCACGACTTTGAAACCAAAGCCGGTCATGCCAGACGGTTCCTCAAGGAAGGAAACAAGGTAAAGGTTTCCATCCGTTTCCGTGGCCGTGAGATGGCGCATCCTCAGAATGGACTGGAGATCATGAAGCGGTTTGCTGATGAGCTCCAGGAGGAAGGCAATGTGGAAAAGCCCGCCAAGCTGGAGGGTCGCTCCATGATTATGTTCTTAACAGCAAAGCCAGTGAAGTAATAAGGAGGATATTTATTATGCCGAAAATCAAAACACACAGCGGTGCGAAAAAGCGCTTTAAGATGTCGAAGAACGGCAAGCCGATCCGCGCCCATGCTTACAAGTCCCATATCCTGACCAAGAAAAACACAAAGCGGAAGAGAAACCTGCGCAAAACGAGCGTGGCGGATACCACGAACCAGAAGCAGATCAAGCGCCTGGTCCCTTATAAATAAGAAAGAAACGGCAGAAATTTACATTAACGGAGGTAACCTACCATGGCTCGTATCAAAGGCGCGATGATGACGCGCAAGAGAAGGAATAAAACACTCAAGCTCGCAAAGGGCTATTACGGCTCCAAGAGCAAGCTGTTCAAAACCGCGAAGCAGGCCGTTATGAAATCCGGCCAGTATGCCTATATCGGCCGCAAGCAGAAAAAGCGCGATTTCCGCCGCCTGTGGATCACCCGTATTTCCGCCGCTTGCAAGCAAAACGGCATGAACTATTCCACCTTCATGAACGGCCTGAAAAAGGCAAACGTTACGCTTAACCGCAAGATGCTCTCCGAGATCGCCATTGCGGACCCGGCTGCCTTTACTGCCCTGACCGAGCAGGCGAAAGCAGCGTTGAAATAAAGACATGCAAAGCCGCGCCCGGGGTGACTCGGGCGTGTTTTTCTTTTTGGATGCGGTTCTTCATAGGGGGATGAATTTATGGAGGAAATCACCAGCCGGTCGAACGGGCGCGTGAAAGCCGTGGCCGAGCTGCTCTCTTCCGCTTCGGCGCGGCGCAGGGAGGGCCTTTTCGTGCTGGAGGGTGCCCGGCTGTGCGCGGATGCGGGGGAAACGGGCGTGCCCATCCGGCAGCTTTTTCTGACGCAGCAGGCAATCGGCCGATATCCAAAAGAGACGGCGTTTTTACAGGAAAAGGCCGCTTCTGTTTTTTTAATTACAGAGGAAATCAGCCGCCGTTTGGGGGATACGCAGTCTCCACAGGGCATTTTTTGCGTATGCGGGGTACTTGACAAACGCCCGGACGACGATACAATAGAAAAGAATGGCAGCTATATCGCCCTTGAGAATATTCAGGATCCGTCCAATCTCGGCGCGATCGCCCGCACGGCGGAGGCACTGGGCATCACCGGCCTGATCGTCTCGGGCGGCTGCGACATTTACAGCCCCAAAGCGCAGCGCGCTGCAATGGGCTCCCTTTTGCGGCTTCCCGTACTGCGTACGGGTGCAATGGAGGATGCGCTGCATATCTGCCGGGCACAGGGGATGCAGGCATTCGCTTCTACGCCCTGCGCGGATGCGGTCCCTGTATCTAAGGCCGGCCTCGGTGCGCGGACGGTCTGCGTCGTCGGCAATGAGGGCGCGGGCGTAACCCGGGGGACGATGGCGCTGTGCGATGCGTTGGTGACGATCCCGATGCTGGGGCGTGCGGAATCGCTGAATGCTTCTGCCGCCGCGGCGATTCTCATGTGGGAAATGATGTGCGGGAGATGAAGCTTCAGAGGCGCCTCCTGAATTTATCAAAAGGATGGTCATGCAGATGGACGACCGTTGCTATTGGATCTGGCTGCAATCCGCATTGGGCGTGCAATCGCGTTTGGACGAGCTCATCGCCTATTTTGGAACCCCGCGCCGTCTGTTTGAGTTGGGGGATTTTGAATGGAGGCTGTCCGGCCTGTTTACGGCAAAGCAGCTGGAAAAGCTGCGCACCCGCCGCCCGGAGGAAGCCGGAGCGGTTCTCACACAGTGCGCAGACAATGGCTGGACGATCCTCACGCCGCAGGACCCGCTTTATCCGGCGCGGCTGCGTGCGCTGCCCAATTTTCCGGCGGTTTTATATGTCTGGGGGCAGATGCCTGCGCTTGACGGAAAGGTGACGCTCGCTGTGGTTGGCGCGCGGGAGGCATCGCTTCAGGGAAGGCAGGTCGCACAGGGCCTGTGCGAAGCGTTCGCCAAAGCGGGTGCCGTGGTGGTCAGCGGAGGTGCGCTGGGTATTGATTCGGCCGCCCACATGGGTGCGCTGGAGGGCGGCGGTGAAACGGTGGCCTTTCTCGGCTGCGGGCTCGGCGCTCGCTATCTGATGGAAAACCAGCATCTGCGGGAATCCATCGCCAGGCATGGCGCGGTTGTCAGCGAATTTCCACCCGGTACGCTGCCAAGCCGGGCGACCTTTCCGATCCGCAACCGGCTCCTGTCCGGCGTCAGCTGCGGAACGGTCGTGATTGAGGCGGGAGAAAAAAGTGGCTCCCTCATCACGGCGCGGTGTGCGCTGGAGCAGGGCCGAGATGTGTTCGCCGTCCCCGGTGATATCGTCAGTTCCGCTTATACCGGGGCCAACCGGCTGATCCGAGATGGCGCGAAGCCAGTACTTACGGCGCTCGACGTGCTGGAGGAATACCAGTACCTTTATCCGGATACGCTGGATTTGACGGGAGCGGACCGCCCGTTGTCTGAAAAAAATGGGGCGCAGGCGCCTCACAACACGCATAATTGCGCACAGATGCATAATATAAGGGAAACGCAGGCTGTTCCCGCGCAGAGCGGAACACAGGAGACTCCAATCCCGGATCACCTGAGTACCTCGGCAAAGCGGCTGCTGACGCTGCTCAGCGCGGGGGCGCTTCATGTGGATGAAGCGGCCGACCGGCTGCAGATGCCGGCGCAGGAAATTCTGCGGGCCTTGACGGAGTTGGAGCTGTATGGCCTGGTCCGTCCGGAATCCGGCAGGCGTTATACATTACTATAATGGTTTAGGATGATGATATGTCAAAGCTTGTAATTGTGGAGTCTCCGGCAAAAGCCAAGACGATCCAGAAATACCTGGGAAAGGGCTATGAGGTGACCGCCTCGATGGGCCATGTGCGGGACCTGCCGCCGGCCCGGCTGAGCGTGGATGTGAAAAAGGATTTCGCCCCCAAGTATGCGATCATCAAGGGGAAAGAGCAATTTGTAAAGGATCTGAAAAAGACCGCCGCCGAGAGCGACCAGGTCTTTCTGGCGACGGACCCCGATCGCGAGGGCGAGGCGATCTCGTGGCACCTTGCCACAATTCTGAATTTGGATTTAAACGAGCCCAACCGCGTGACCTTTAATGAGATCACGAAAACGGGCGTGAAAAACGGCATGGAGCATCCCCATGCCGTAGATATGGATTTGGTCAACGCGCAGCAGGCGCGCCGCATTCTCGACCGGCTGGTGGGCTATAAGCTCAGCCCCTTTGTTTCGCAGAAAATTCACCGCGGCCTCTCCGCCGGGCGCGTGCAGAGCGTGGCGCTGCGGATGATCGTGGACCGCGAAGAGGAAATCCGTGCCTTCAAGCCCGAGGAATATTGGTCGCTCGATGCAAAATTCCTCACGCCGGGCACGCGCCGCGTCTTCGCGGCCGCTTTCTACGGCAACGAGCAGGGCAAGATCAAGATTGAAAACAAGGAGCAGGCCGACGCGATTCTCGCACAGCTCGAAGGCGCACAGTATCGCGTGAAAACCGTCAAAAAGGGCACGCGCCGCAAAAGCCCGGCTCCGCCGTTTATCACCTCTACCCTTCAGCAGGAGGCATCCCGCCGCATGGGCTTCCAAGCCCGCCGTACGATGAAGGCGGCGCAGGAGCTCTATGAGGGCGTTGAGGTAGAGGGTATCGGCTCTGTGGGTCTGATCACCTATATGAGAACGGACTCCCTGCGCATCTCAGAGGAGGCGCGCGCGCAGGGAAACGACTATATCAGGGAGCATTGGGGCGAGAAATACCTGCCGGATAAACCGCGCTATTTCAAATCCCGTGCCAACGCGCAGGATGGCCACGAGGCGATCCGCCCCACCATGCCGGCGCTTACCCCGGAGCAGGCGAAGAAGAGCCTGACCTCCGATCAATATAAGCTGTATAACCTGATCTGGAAGCGCTTCATGGCGAGCCTGATGGCCAACTGCATTCAGAATACCGTCCGGGCGGAGATCGAGGCGGTGCCTACGCAGGAGCCGCAGAAGGGCGGGCATTACCTCTTTACAGCCAGCGGCTATTCCATCAAATTCGACGGCTTTACCATTTTATACGAGGAGAGCACGGACGACGTGGAATCCGATGGCAGGCTGCCGGAGATCAAGGAAGGCGACAAATTAAAGCTTAAAGAGATCGGCGGCAACCAGCACTTTACCCAGCCGCCGCCACGCTACACGGAGGCCTCCCTCATCAAAACACTGGAGGAAAACGGTATCGGCCGCCCGAGCACGTACGCCTCTATCATTTCGACGATCACCAGCCGGGATTATGTCAAGCGCGAGGCGAAGCAACTGCACCCCACAGAGCTGGGGGAGGCGATGACAAAGCTGTTGCGGGAGAAGTTCCCCAAAATCGTCAATACAAAGTTTACCGCCTCCATGGAATCCTCGCTCGATAAGGTTGGCGAGGGGCAGGAGGATTATATCAAGATGCTCCACGAGTTTTACGACGATTTCGACACGACCCTCCAGAAGGTCAAGGAGGAGATGAAGGATGTCAAAATCAAGCTCGCGGAGGATCAGACGGATATTCCCTGCGAGAAATGCGGGCGGATGATGGTGGTCAAGGTAGGGCGCTACGGCAAATTCCTCGCCTGCCCCGGCTACCCGGAGTGCAAGAATACCAAACCGCTCGTGCAGGAAACGGGTGCGCTCTGCCCACGTTGCGGCGGCAAGGTGATTATGAAGAAATCGAAGCGCGGCTACCCGTTTTACGGCTGCAGCAATTATCCGGACTGCACGTTTATGACCTGGGACCAACCGACAACGGAAACCTGCCCGAAATGCGGCAAATCCCTCTTTAAGCGGCGCGGCGGCCTGATTGTGTGTCTCAACGAGGGCTGCGGCTATGAACGCAAGGTGGAGCGCAAGAAGAAGGGCGCCGCCGAAGCGGAAGACAAAGCGGAAACGGAATCGTAATTTCAGAAAGGAACCCGATGGATGGAGAACAAGGCAACGGTGATCGGCGCGGGGCTCGCGGGCTGCGAGGCGGCTTGGCAGCTGGCGCAGGCGGGCGTACAGGTGACGCTCGCCGAAATGAAACCGGTTCATTTTTCGCCCGCCCATCATAGTGGCGGCTTTGCGGAGCTGGTGTGCTCCAACTCCCTCAAAGCGGAGCGGCTCGCGTCCGCCGCCGGCCTTTTGAAGGCGGAGATGAAGGCGCTCGGCTCCCTGTGCGTCTCCTGCGCCTATGAGAGCCGTGTCCCCGCGGGCGGGGCGCTTGCTGTGGACCGCGAGCAGTTTTCCCGCTTAGCCACGGAAAAAATCTGCGCCCATGAGCGCATCACGGTTGAACATCGGGAGGTGACGGCGATCCCAACGGAGGGCGTTACGGTTGTGGCGGCCGGGCCGCTTGCCTCCGATGCGCTTGCGCGGGATATCTCTGCCCTGTGCGGAGAGGGCCTGAGTTTTTATGACGCGGCCGCGCCGATTGTCAGCGCGGACAGTATCGATCTGGATCATGCTTTTACCCAGTCCCGCTATGGCCGGGGCGGGGAGGACGACTATATCAACTGCCCGATGGACAAAGCGGAATATGAAGCGTTTTATGAGGCGCTGCTCCACGCCGAGCGCGCAGAGCTTCATTCGTTTGACAAAAAGCGTGGCGTTTACGAGGGGTGCATGCCCATCGAGGTGATGGCTTCCCGCGGGGCGGATACGATGCGTTTCGGCCCGCTCAAGCCGGTTGGCCTGCGTGATCCGCGCACCGGGCACAGGCCGTGGGCGGTGCTTCAGCTGCGTAAGGAGAATGCGCAGGGGACGATGTATAACCTCGTCGGCTTTCAGACCAACCTGAAATTTGGCGAGCAGAAGCGCGTTTTTTCGATGATTCCGGCGCTGAAAAATGCGGAATTTCTGCGCTACGGCGTGATGCACCGCAATACCTTCCTCGATTCCCCGCGGTTGTTAAACGCGGATTATTCCATGCGGGGGAGGCCGGATTTGTTTTTTGCCGGGCAGATCACAGGCGTTGAAGGGTATATGGAGTCGGCGGGCTCCGGCATCCTTGCCGGGATCAACGCATCGCGCAGGCTGCGCGGGCAAGCACCTCTCATCCTGCCGAGGGAGACCATGCTCGGCGCGCTGGCGGCCTATATCAGCGATCCGTCAGTTGAAAATTTTCAGCCGATGGGAGCGAATTTCGGCGTACTGCCGCCGCTTGACCGGCAGATTCGGGAGAAAAAGGCGCGCTATGAGGCGCTTTCCAACCGTGCGCTGGAAGCGCTTTCCGCCCGGCTGCGGGAGGAAGGCTTCGATCAATAAAATGGCATGAAAATGCACAACATAGAGAGAGAAGGTCAGACGAATGAAAATCATTGCAGACGCATTCGGCGGGGATAACGCGCCGCTTGAAATTCTCAAAGGCTGCGAAATGGCAGTGCGCGAGCTTGGCGTTACCATCCTCCTCACAGGCGATGAGGCGAAAATCAGGGCCTGCGCGCAGGAAAACGGGATTTCCCTCGACCGCATGGAAATCCTCCATGCGCCGGACGTCATGGGGATGGAGGATGCGCCGACGAGCATTGCAAAGGAGAAGGGGAATACCTCCATGGCGGTAGGGCTCAAGGCCCTCGCAGCGGGCAAAGGCGACGCCTTCGTCTCCGCGGGCAGCACGGGAGCGCTGGTTGTGGGCGCGACGCTTATTGTCAAGCGTATCCGCGGCGTGCGCCGCGCGGCGATCGCAAGCGTCCTGCCGTCGAATGAGGCGCCGTTTTTGCTCATGGACTGTGGCGCGAACGTGGAATGTACCGCGCAGATGCTCGATCAGTTCGGCGCGATGGGCAGCTTTTACATGCAGAAGGTGCTCGGCGTGGAGCGGCCCCGCGTGGGCCTTGCCAACATCGGCACGGAAAAAACCAAGGGCGGGCCGCTCCAGCTGGAAGCTTATCAGCTGATGGAAACGTCGGATTATCACTTCATCGGCAATGTTGAGGCGCGCGATGTGCCGTTCGGCGCGTGCGACGTGCTGGTGGCCGATGGCTTCACGGGCAATATGCTCCTGAAAATGTATGAGGGCGTGGCCGGTGCGATGATGGTCAATATCAAAGCGATTTTCAAAAAAAGTCTGCTGACAAAGCTCAGCGCCCTGATGATCAAAAACGGGCTGATGGATTTTAAAAAGCGGATGGATTACACGGAGTTTGGCGGAGCGCCGCTTCTGGGTATCTCAAAGCCGGTGATCAAGGCGCACGGCTCCTCCAATGCGAAGGCGTTTTGCAGCGCGATCCGCCAGGCGAAGCAGTTCAGCGAGACGGGCGTGATCGAGAACATTGCAAACGCGGTATCCAAAACCAATCAGGATACAAAGGCTTGAGAAACTTGTTCCGAAAAGGAGAGCGGTTTTCAAACCGGGCATGGAAAGGATGGACATACGGATGAACGATCGGGAAAAGCTCAAGGAGCTGGAAAAAAAGCTGGGATATACCTATCAAGATATCAACTTGCTGGAGCGCGCGCTGACGCATTCTTCCTATGCCAACGAGCGGCAGGTTTCCTATGGCAGCAACGAGCGCCTGGAATTTTTGGGCGATTCCGTGCTCGGCTTTATCACAGCGGATTATTTTTACCGCCATTTTTCCCATCTGCCGGAGGGCAAGCTGACGAAGCTGCGCGCGGCGACGGTGTGCGAGAAATCCCTGCACGGCTTTGCATTGGAGATTTCGTTAGGAGAATACCTGCGCCTGGGCCACGGTGAGGAAAACACAGGCGGCCGCGAGCGCCCCTCGATTCTGGCGGACGCTTTTGAAGCGGTGATCGCGTCGATCTATCTTGACGGCGGGATTGAAAGCGCGCGCACCTTCGTGCTGCGCTTTATCAAGGACGCGGTGCAGCACAGCCTGCCATTTAAGGATTATAAGACGACGCTGCAGGAGATCATCCAGCAGAACCCGGAGGAGGAGCTGGAATATGTCCTCACGGATGAAAGCGGGCCGGATCACGACAAGTCCTTCACCGTGGAAGTGCATCTCAACAGCAACGTCATCGGCCGCGGCACGGGCCGGAGCAAAAAGCTCGCCGAGCAGGCGGCGGCGCGCGAGGCACTCTCGCTGATGGGCCTGTGAGCGGGAAGCATATCAACATCGCCCTTTTCATCCCGCACGAGGGCTGCCCGCACCAGTGCAGCTTCTGCAACCAGCGCAGCATTTCCGGCGCAGTCAAAAAGCCGCACTCAGAAGATGTGAAAGCCGCTGTGGAGACGGCCCTGCGCGCGCGGGATTGCGCGGGCGCGCAGCTTGCCTTTTTCGGCGGCAGCTTTACGGCGATCCGCAGGGAATATATGCTGGAGCTGTTGGATGCCGCGCAGCCGTACCTGAAAAAGGGGCAGATCGCGGGGATCCGCGTTTCCACCCGGCCCGACGCAGTGGACACCCCCGTGCTTGCGCTCTTAAAACAATATGGCGTGACCGCCATTGAGCTCGGTGCACAGAGTATGGATGACCGCGTCCTGTTTCAGAACGGCCGCGGCCATACGGCGCAGGATGTGGAGGATGCCTCCCGGCGCATCCAGGAGATGGGCTTCGAACTCGGGCTTCAGATGATGACGGGCCTTCCGGGCGATACGCCGGAGGGGGCGGTGGCCTCGGCGCGCAGGCTCCTTTCGCTCAGGCCCGATACCATGCGGATTTATCCCACCATCGTGCTGGAAGGCACGCCCCTGGCGCGGCTTTACCGGGCGGGCAACTACATACCGCAACCGCTGGAAGAGGCGGTGCAGCTGTGCGCAGCGCTATTGCTGCTGTGCGAGGAAGCGGGCGTGCCCGTGATCCGCCTTGGGCTGCATGCGGGCGGAGAGGTGCAGGAGGGATATCTTGCAGGGCCGTGGCATCCGGCGTTCCGGGAATTGTGTGAGGGCGAACTCTATTATCAAAATGCATGCTCCGCGTTGCAGCGTATTCTCCCGCAGGGCGGAAAAGCCGTTTTACGGGTTGCACCGCGCTTTGTTTCCCAGATGGCGGGCCAGCGCCGCAGGAATTTGGAAAGGCTGAAGGAGCAGGGCTTCGCCTGCAGGGTCAAAGCAGATGCATCGTGTCAAAAATATGAAGTAAAGGCAGAGCGCCAGAGATGAGATGTCAGACGTTAGCGGAGGCGGCCCTTCCGCGCTGATGTCTGAGATCTGATGGCTGTCGTCTGAACATGGAGGTTCCATACCGGATGATTTTGAAATCGCTTGAAATGCAGGGCTTTAAGTCCTTCCCGGATAAGACCGTGCTCACCTTTGACAAGGGGATCACCTGTGTCGTCGGCCCCAACGGCAGCGGAAAGAGCAACGTCTCCGACGCGGTGCGCTGGGTGCTCGGCGAACAATCCACCAAAAGCCTGCGCGGCTCCAAGATGGAGGATGTGGTCTTCAGCGGGACCGGAGTGCGCAGGGCGCAGGGCTTTGCGGAGGTCACACTGCGGCTTGATAATAGCGACCGCTCCCTTTCCCTCGACGAGGACGAGGTGGCGGTCACCCGCCGCTACTACCGCTCCGGAGAGGGCGAATACCGCATCAACGGAAATGCCGTGCGGCTGAAGGATATCCACGAGCTGTTTATGGACACGGGCCTTGGGCGCGATGGCTATTCGATCGTCAGCCAGGGCAAGATCGCGGATATGATCTCCGCAAAATCCGGAGAGCGGCGCGAGATGTTCGAGGAGGCGGCGGGAATCTCCCACTACCGCTACCGGCGGGCGGACGCCAACCGGAGACTTGAGCAGGCGCAGGAGAACCTGGTGCGCCTGAAGGATATCCTCTCAGAGCTGGAAGCGCGCGTGGAGCCCCTGCGTGAGCAGAGCGAAAAGGCGGAGCAGTTCCTGGTGCTGGCGCAGGAGAAAAAGGAGCTGGAGATCGGCCTGTGGCTGCATACGATCCGGCAGTCCAACGAGCGCCTGCGCGAGCAGGAGCACAAGATCGCGCTTGCCAACGCCCAGCATGAGGGCGCGCAGCGGGAGCTTGCTGAAATCGAAGAGGAGATCGAATCCATCATCGCCCAGTCACAGGAGGTTACGGTGCGCATCGATGAAGTGCGCCACGGGGCCGCCCGGCTGGAGGAGGAGGCCGCCCGGCTCGAAGCGCAGGCGGCTGTGGCGGATAACTCGATTCTACATAACAACGAGGCGATTGCCCGCATCCAGCGCGACAGGGAGCAGGCGCAGGAGACCTGCCGCCATCTCGAAGCGCGTATGGCGCAGGCACGAGGCGCAATTGAGCAATTGATCGCGCAGGCAGAGGAGAAGCATGCGGCACTGGAGAGCTTATCCCGCCAGGCGGCTCAATTCAACGCGCAGGGGGAGGCTCTTGCAGGCCGCTCTGCCGAAATGGCGGCAGAGATCACAGAGCTCGGCGGGCAGGTGGCCGACTGCCGCGTGCAATCGTCACACGTGGAGAGCACCATGGCGGAGATCACGTCGCGCGTAGAGACGATCGACGAAACATTTGCCGCTCGCAGCGAGCTCATCGAGCGATTGAGCCGTGAAAAGCAGGCGGCAGAGGAGGCCTTCGCAAAATGCGGGGAGATGGTGGAGGAGCTCTCCAATGCGATGAAGGGCTACTCCATGCGGCTCGATTCCCGCCGCGCAAAGGCGGAAAAGCGCAAAAAGGAGCATGAGTCCCTTGAGATTGATCTGAGGCAAAAGACCTCGCGCGTCAATATGCTCGAGGATATGGAAAAGAATATGGAGGGCTATACGGGCAGTGTGCGCGCGGTCATGCGGGAGGCAAAACGCGGCAATCTGCGTGGCATCCACGGCGCGCTCTCACAGCTGATCTCCGTGCCGGAGCAGTACGCCACTGCAATTGAAACGGCCTTCGGCGCGGCGCTCCAGAATATCGTGACGGATCGTGAAAACGATGCGAAGCGGGCGATCCAATTCCTCAAGGAGACCAAGGGCGGCCGGGCAACCTTCCTGCCCCTGAGCGCCGTGCGCGGCCGTACGCTGGAGGAAAGGGGCCTTGCCCAGTGCGAGGGCTTTGTCGCCGTCGCGTCCGATTTGGTATCGTGCGATGCGAAATATGAGGCGGTCGTGAAAGCGCAGGTGGGCCGCACGGCGGTGGCAGAGAATATGGACTGTGCCATTGCCATCGCGCGCAAATTCAGCTACCGCTTCCGTATCGTCACCCTCGACGGCCAGGTCATCAATGCCGGCGGCTCAATGACAGGCGGCTCCCGTATGCAGAACGCAGGCTTTTTGAGCCGCTCAAACGAAATCGAAAAACTGCGTGCCGAGATGCAGGCCGCGCAGGCGAAGCTCAATGAGAGCGCAGCGGCCTATAAAACGGCGCGGGAGGAGTTCGCCGCGGCGCAGGCGGAATTTGAAGGCGCGCAGGCGGACTTGACGCGCGCGCAGGAGGATCGCGTGCGCAGTGAAAGCGCGCTCCGTCTGGCAGCAGGCCAGCTGGAGACGGCGAACGCGACAGCGGACGAATTGGTAAAGGAGCGCGAGTCAGCGCTGGAACGGCTGGAAGGCCTGAAAAAGGACCAGGAGGCGGCGCTTGCCCGGGAAGCAGAGCTTTCCGCCCGGATGGAAGAAGCGGAGCAAAGGCTTGCCGCCGTAACCGGGGAGCGGGAAGCGCTTGCCGCGAAACGACAAGCGTTGAGCGGGCAGGAGAATGAGCTGCAGCTTTCCCTGCTTGCGGCGGAGAAGGATCGCCAGGCCCATGCGGAGACGATCGAATCCCTGGAGCGCCGCCGGGCCGGGCATCTGGTGCGTGTGGAAGAGCTTCGTGCGGAGATCGCGGGCATGGAGGAGAAAAATCGGGCCCTTGCCGAGGAAAAAGCCGGCCTGGAAGAGCAGGCGCAATCCCTGCGCGGGCAGAGCGGCGGCTCGAAAGAGGAGATCGAGGGTTATATCGCTCAGCGCAATGAGCTGGAAGCGCGCTCTTCGAAGCTGAGGCTGATGGAGCGGGCGAAATCCGCCGAGCGGGAGAAATTGAGCGGCGAGCTCGCCCGCCTGGAGGAGCGCAAGGCAGCCATGCGCAAGGAGTATGACGAAACGGTCAATAAGCTCTATGATGAATACCAGCTCACCCGCCGGGAGGCGGAGCAGCTCTGCCCGGAGCTGAAGGAGCCAGCAAAGGCGCAGCGGCGGCTTTCCGAACTCAAGGCGCAGATCCGCGCGCTGGGGAGCGTCAACGTCAGCGCCATTGAAGAATATAAGGAGGTCAGCGAGCGCTATACCTTCCTGAAGGAGCAGATCGGCGATGTGGAGGCCTCCCGCGATGAGCTGCTTCGGCTGATCGAGGAGCTGACGAAGAAGATGTCGGATCAGTTCCGCGAGCAGTTCTATAAGATCAACTCCCACTTTGGAGAAACGTTTACCGAACTGTTCGGCGGCGGCAAGGCCGAGCTTCTGCTGGAGGACCCGCACGAAGTGCTCGAATGCGGCATCGATATCAAGGTGCAGCCGCCGGGGAAAAACGTGCAGAATATCGATCTGCTGTCCGGCGGGGAGAAGGGGCTTTCGGCCATCGCGCTCCTGTTTGCAATCCTGAAGGTGACGCCATCGCCCTTCTGCATCTTCGACGAGGTGGAGGCCGCGCTCGACGACGTCAACGTTACGCGATACGCACAGTACTGCCGCCGCATGACGCGCAGCACCCAGTTCATCCTGATCACCCATCGCCGCGGCACCATGGAGGAGGCGGACGTCCTGTACGGCATTACAATGCAGGAAGAGGGCGTGTCCAAGATGCTGGAGCTCAAGACGGCAGAGATGGCGAAAAAACTGGGGATTGGGTAAAAACGGTCACAAGCTTTCTTTGGGAAACACGTGGATTTCTTTGCCGTATTATGGTATGATAAACGCAAAACCTATTTTGCACTCCGGTCAGGTCTATTTCACGGTATGGCCAAAGAATAAAGAGCTTCCGGCAAGCCGGAAGAAAGAGAAAAATCAGGGGGCCGATTCGATGGGGATTTTTAAAAAATTTAATTTCGGATTAAAAAAGACGCGTGACCAGATGTCGGGCGCAATCGATTCCGTGCTGGAGGCGAGCGCGGCGATCGATGACGCACTGTTTGAAGAGCTGGAGGAAATCCTCATCATGGGCGACGTGGGCGTGACGACGGCGCAGCATATCATGGATGAAGTACGCGAGCGCGTAAAAAAGCGCGATCTGAAAAAGCCGGACAAGCTAAGGCGCGTCATAAAAGAGGTGGTAGCCGACATGCTCTCCGGAAAGGAGGGGATGGAGCTCGATACGATTCCCTCGGTGATTCTGGTCATCGGGGTCAACGGTGTGGGCAAGACGACCACCATCGGCAAAATGGCGGCCTATTACAAGGCGCAGGGCAAGAAGGTCATCCTCGCAGCGGCGGATACCTTCCGTGCGGCTGCAATCGAGCAGCTCGAGGTCTGGGCCGACCGCGCCGGGGTGGAGATCGTCAAGCACCGCGAGGGGGCGGACCCGGCGGCGGTAATTTTCGATACGATTGCGGCCGGCAAGGCGAGAAATGCCGATCTCATCATCTGCGATACGGCGGGGCGGCTGCACAATAAAAAGAACCTGATGGAGGAGCTTGCGAAGATTTACCGCGTCATCGATCGGGAGCTGCCCTATTCGGACCGCGAGGTGCTCCTCGTGCTCGATGCGACCACAGGGCAGAACGCCGTCAATCAGGCGCGCGAATTCATGAATGCGGCCGAGATTACGGGCATCGTGCTGACAAAGCTCGATGGTACGGCACGCGGCGGCGTGGTGCTGAGCATTATGGACGATTTGAAGATTCCGGTCAAATTTGTCGGCGTGGGCGAGCAGGTCGACGACCTGCAGCCATTTGACGCGGAAGCTTTTACGGAAGGCTTGTTTGAAAATGCCAGCCGGGAAGACGGGCCGCAGGCGGAGTAAGATATGTGGGCCAGCAAAGTGCGTCTCCACGGACAGGATGGTTATCACGATGGGGAAATTGACGAAGGGGATCCGGGCAATCGGCCGCTTTTCCTGGCGGCTGTGGAAGAAAATTTACCACCGTTGGTACGATCGCGGCGGCGAGCGCTACCATCCGCTGGAGCTGGCCCACAAAAAGCATCCCGGCCTCTGGGATTATCTTGGAGATCCAAAACGAGACCAGCGCTCGAACAAGCGCACGGTGCGCCGCCAGCGGCGCCTGGAGCGGCGCAGGCAGAACAGACTGCTCCGCAGGGAGCGGCGGTATCTGCGCAGGCAGCGCTGGAGAGCCCGCCTGAGCATTCCGAAATAAGGCAGGAAAGGCAGAAATACCGTATGGATTTTTTAATTGCAACACATAATAGAAAAAAGCGCGCCGAGCTTGCTCGGATTCTATCCCCTTTGGGCGTCCGGGTCCTCACGGCAGAGGAAGCGGGGATTAAGCTGACCGATGTGGAGGAGACGGGGAAGACCTTTGAGGAGAATGCGTTTCTCAAAGCGGCGTCCGGCTGCAAAGAGAGCAAAATGCCATGTATCGCGGATGATTCAGGGCTCGAGGTTGACGCATTGAATGGCGCACCCGGCGTGTATTCCGCACGCTATGCGGGCGAGCACGGAAACGATCAGAAGAATAACCGGCTATTGCTAGACAATTTAAAGGATGTGCCGCAGGAAAAGCGCACGGCGCGGTTCGTCAGCAGCGTCTGCTGTGTGTTTCCGGATGGAAGGCATTTTACAGTGCGCGGTACCTGCGAGGGGATGATCGCCTTTGCACCGAAGGGGAGCGGAGGTTTTGGATATGATCCGCTGTTTCTCGTCGGGGACAAGACCTTCGGCGAGCTGACCGCCGAGGAAAAGGACCGTGTCAGCCACCGCGGAAATGCGCTGCGAAAGCTGGCGCAGGAGCTTCCCAAGTATCTTGAAAATGAAAGGAAAACCATATGACAAGTAAGGAAAGGGCTGCGCTGCGCGCGCAGGCCAATTCATTGGAGGCTCTGTTTCAAGCGGGCAAGGGCGGCGTAAATGACGCGCTCATCGCGCAGACGGACGACGCGCTGCGCGCCAGGGAGCTGATCAAGCTGAAGGTCCTCTTGGAGACGACCCCGGAGCCTCCCAAGGCGATTGCACAAAAGCTTGCAGAGGCGACCGGAGCGGAGATCGTGCAGGTAATCGGCGGCAGCATCGTTTTATACCGCTACAGCCCTACCCTGCATGAGCCGGTAAAGAAGGAAAAGCCGAAATCCGGCATCAGCAACCGGCCAAACAGCCGCAAGAGCGCCGCATGGTTGCGTCGGAAGCAGGCTGAAAAGCGTTTCTCCGCGCCGCGAGACACGGGGCGCGGCAGAAAATAGGTTACAAACCAATGGGAGGCACCGCGATGAAGCAGGAGAAAGTGCGCAGTGCGCGTGAGGCGCGCATCGGCATTTTCGGCGGCACCTTCAATCCGCCGCACAGCGGCCATGTCCACCTGGCGAGAACTCTGGCAAAAGCGCTCCAGCTCAACCGGGTGCTCGTCATTCCGGCAAATTTGCCGCCCCACAAACAGGCGCAAATGCTTGCAAGCGGAGCGGATAGGATGCAGATGTGCCGGCTCGCATTTCCAGACACACTGTTTGAGGTGAGCGACATTGAACTTTCCCGCGGGGGAAAGAGCTATACCTGCGACACACTGGCAGCGCTGCGCGAAAAATATGCGGACGCTTCCCTCTATTTATTCATGGGCACAGATATGCTGCTCACCTTTCACCAGTGGCGCGCGCCCCGTGAAATTCTGCGCATGTGCAGGCTGTGTGTAGCGGCGCGCGGAGATATGGGAGAGTATGAATCGCTCGAAGCATATATTCGTGGTGGCCCATTGGGAGATATCCGGGACCGCGTTACACTCTGTGTGACGCAGCCGTTTCCCGTAAGCTCTACCGAGCTGCGCAAGATGTTCGCGCTGGGGCGTGCTGCAGAAGGGCTTCTGCCGCATGATGTAATTTGTTATATTCAGAAAAAGGGGCTTTATCGAATGCTGGATACGCAACGCAATGGGGAATTTATTTCTGCCATACAGGAGAAGCTTCGCCCGGAGCGGTTTACCCATTCGCTCAATGTGGCAAAAGAGGCCGAACGCCTGGCCAAAAAATACGGAGCGGACCCGCAAAAGGCATATACAGCGGGCATTCTGCATGATATAATGAAAAACAGCCCTCCGGAGGAGCAGCTTTCCATCATGGAGCAGGCTGGCGTCACCCTCACGGCGGACGAGCGCGCAAACCCGAAGCTCTGGCACGCGATGGCCGGAGAGGCCTATGCGCGCGCTGTGCTACATGTACAGAACGAAGAAATCCTACGAGCGATCCGCTATCACACCACGGCGCGCGCAGGAATGAGTGTGCTTGAAAAGGTGCTTTACATTGCCGATTTTATCTCTGCGGACCGTGATTATGACGGCGTGGAGAATATGCGCAAAGCGGCCGAGATGAGCCTGGAGTCTGCCATGCTCGAGGGAATGCGCTTCTGCATTGTCGATTTGGTGCAGACCGGGCAGGTGATTCATACGGACAGCGTGGAGGCCTATAATGAAATCATCATAAGCGCAGCTGCCCGGGAAAGGATGTCAAATGCGTAAAACGGAGGGGCGCTTTCAGGGGCGCATGCTGCTTTACTGCCTGTTTGTGTCTTTTTGCTTCCTGACGATCTGTTCGAAGAGCTCTTTTTTATATCCGCTCAATAACGGGAGCGATATCCAGTGCTTTTTTACCGTGGGCAAAGGGATGATGCACGGCCTTGTCCCTTACCGGGATCTTGTAGAGCAAAAGGGACCTCTGCTCTATTTTTTATACGGCCTCGCTTCCCTTGTTTCCGAGCACTCGTTTTTGGGTGTTTATCTGCTGGAGCTCCTTTGCTATACGGGCTTTCTCTATTGCTCTTATCAGATTTTTTCCCTTTTCTTCAAGCAGGCTCTGGCAAAATATTTTTATATCGCCGCGCCGCTGATGGCGGCGGTCACCTTCACCTCCCCCAGCTTTTTTCACGGAGGAGAAACCGAAGAGCTGGTCCTGCCGTTGCTCGCCTTTTCGCTCTATCTGCTGCTGCGCTATTGCAGGGAGGAATACCCCGGCCCGATGCCGTTTAGCTGGCTCCTTCTTTCAGGGCTGTGTGCGGGCTGCGTGCTGTGGATGAAATTTTCTCTTCTTGGCTTCTGGATCGGGTTTATGGCGGTTGTCTTTTTTTCCCTTCTCGTCACCCGGCGGTTTGCCAGGGCAGTGGGCAGCTGCTTTGTCTTCCTGGGTGGCATGGCCGCCACGGCGCTGCCATGGCTTGCTTATTTCGGCGCGAGGGACGCGCTGGATGATTTGATAGAGGTTTATTTTTATCACAATATCTTCAGCTATTCGGCTCAGATGACGGTAGGTGAGCGGTTCATCGGCGTAGGGGAAGCTTTTTCCCGCATGCTGTACCGTACGCCATGGCTGTTCGGCGCATTGTGCATCGGCGTGATCGGCCTGCTGATTTTGCGCAGGCTGCATCAGAACTGGCTGGGGGCTGTCGCACCGTTTGTGTGCGCCCTTTGCCTTGCACTCGGCCTTTACTGGGGCGGGCGTCATTTTACCTATTACTTTTTCATCTTTGCCGGCTTTACCTCCTTGGCGGCGGTTGTAGTTACATATCTGATTGTTACGCTGGGAGAGAAACTTTTAAAACTGCGCGTTTCCATGCCAAACCGCCGGCTGATGGCACTGTCCGCTGCGCTGACGCTCGCGCTCACGGGGCTCTCCTACTTCGTCTGCGAGAACACCTATCTGCTGGGAACGCCGAAGGAGCAGTGCGTCCAGTATCGCTTTGCGGAGATCATTCACCAAAAAAAGAATGCCACCTTGCTCAACTATGGTTTTCTCGATTTTGGCTTTTACTATGCCGCAGATATCCTGCCGGTCAACCGGTATTTCTGTCTGCTCAATATTGAGGATGAGAGGCTGCCGGAAATGCGCGCCCAGCAAAATCAGATCGTTCGGGAGAGAGGCGTGGACTTTGTAGTGATGGCAATCAACCCTGCTCAAGATGTTGAAAGCCTGTATTTGCCAGACCTGTTCCGCAATTATGAGGTTGCGGCGCAGCAGGTGGATATTTGTGATAACAATATCCAGGTGAAATACGTGCTGTTTCAGGCAAAAGACATTGGGCGGCCTTCGTAAATTTGTCATTTTGGTGAATACTAGCATCGGTAAACAAGGGGGGAACAGCGCTGCCCGGCAGCCGCAAATCCACGTTTGCCGTGGCCTCGCGTGGCCTTGCAAACCTGCCCCTGTTCACCGATGCTATAGAGTGATTATAAAATTCGGAGGGATTTGATGACAGGAATTGATTTGGTAAGGGCGGCGGTCCGGGCTCTGGACGAAAAGAAGGCAGAGGATATTGAGGTTATTCAGATCACAGAATTATCCGTTGTGGCCGATTATTTCGTCATTGCAAACGGTACGTCCAATACGCACGTGCGCGCACTCGCGGGCGAGGTGGAGGATCAGCTCTCCAAGCTCGGCGTGGAGGCAGATCATATCGAAGGCCGTGCCACAGGCTGGATTCTTCTCGATTACGGCAGCGTGGTCGTACACGTGTTCCATAAGGAGAGCAGGGAATATTATAACCTTGAGCGCCTTTGGGCGGACGGCAAGGTGATCGATATACAGGATATGATTGACGGCTGAAACGCCTCCCCGCAGCAATTTTGAATAGCGGGAGGCATTTTGAAGAAAGGCTGTGGCCTTTTTCAAAAAGGAGTTACACGCATTTGTAAGCCGGCAAAATGGCTTGCAAACCGGGCGAAAACTCCCGGATTTTTAGAAAGGGTGGACATGCACATGAACTACGATTTTAAACAGGTAGAAAAGAAATGGCAGGACCGGTGGGAGGAGACGGGCGTCTTTCATGCCAAGAATGAGTATGACCGCCCGAAATTTTACTGCCTCGTGGAATTTCCGTACCCGTCCGGGCAGGGGCTGCACGTCGGCCATCCGCGCTCCTATACGGCGTTGGATATCGTTGCACGCAAAAAGCGGCTGCAGGGCTATAATGTGCTCTATCCAATGGGCTGGGATGCTTTTGGCCTGCCCACGGAGAACTATGCCATCAAAAACCATATTCACCCGGAGATCGTGACGCGTGACAACGTGGCGCACTTTAAGCAGCAGCTGCAGTCCCTCGGATTTTCCTTTGACTGGAGCCGCGAGGTCAACACGACAGACCCATCCTATTACAAATGGACGCAGTGGATCTTCCTCCAGCTGTTCAAAAAAGGCCTGGCCTATAAGAAGGAGATGGCCGTCAACTGGTGCCCCTCCTGCAAGTGCGTGCTTGCCAATGAAGAGGCCGCAGGCGGAGTGTGCGAGCGCTGCGGTAGCGAGGTGGTACGCAGGGTGAAAAGCCAATGGATGCTCAAGATCACGGCCTATGCCCAGCGGCTGCTCGACGATCTGGATGACCTCGATTTCATCGACCGTGTCAAGGTGCAGCAGCGCAACTGGATCGGCCGCTCCACCGGTGCGGAGGTCGATTTCACCGCGACCACGGGTGATCAGATGACTGTTTATACCACCCGGCCGGATACGCTCTTCGGTGCAACATACATGGTGCTCTCCCCGGAGCATCCCCTCATCGAAAAATGGGCGGATAAAATCGAGAATCTGGACGAGGTACGCGCTTATCAGGCGGAGGCGGCCCGCAAGTCCGACTTTGAGCGCACGGAGGTCAACAAGGATAAAACAGGCGTATGCATCAAAGGCGTGCGCGCTGTCAATCCCGTCAACGAGACGGAGATCCCGATCTTCATCTCTGACTATGTCCTTGTCTCCTATGGCACGGGTGCGATCATGGCAGTTCCCGCGCACGACACGCGCGACTGGGAATTTGCAAAGAAATTTGATCTTCCCATCATCGAGGTCGTCAAAGGCGGCAACGTGGAAAAGGAAGCGTTCACCGACTGCGCGACCGGCGTAATGGTCAATTCCGGCTTCCTGACGGGGCTTACGGTGGACGAGGCGAAGGTGAAAATCACCGAATGGCTTACAGAGAACGGTAAGGGCCGTTCCAAGGTGAACTTCAAACTGCGCGACTGGGTCTTCTCCCGTCAGCGCTATTGGGGCGAGCCGATTCCGATCGTCTATTGCGAGAAATGCGGCTATGTGCCGCTGCCGGAGGATCAGCTCCCGCTGAAGCTGCCGATGGTCGATTCTTATGAGCCGACGGAGACAGGCGAATCCCCGCTTGCCAAGATGACGGACTGGGTGAACACTACCTGCCCGCACTGCGGCGGCCCTGCCAAACGCGAAACGGACACCATGCCCCAGTGGGCGGGTTCCTCCTGGTATTTCCTGCGCTATTGCGACCCGCACAACGACAAGGAGCTCGCCTCCAAGGAAGCGCTCGAATACTGGACGCCGGTGGATTGGTACAACGGCGGTATGGAGCATACCACGCTCCACCTGCTCTACAGCCGCTTCTGGCATAAATTCCTCTATGATATCGGTGTGGTGCCCACCAAGGAGCCATATCAGAAGCGCACGAGCCACGGCATGATCCTCGGCGAGAACGGCGAGAAAATGAGCAAATCCCGTGGCAATGTCGTTAACCCTGACGATATTGTCAATGAGTATGGCGCGGATACCATGCGTCTATATGAGATGTTCATCGGCGATTTCGAGAAGGCAGCGCCGTGGAACTCCGCCTCGATCAAGGGCTGCAAGCGGTTCCTCGACCGCGTATGGAATCTGCAGGACATCGCCGTTGACGGCGACGGCTACCGCCCGGAGCTGGAAGCGCTCATGCACCGCACGGTCAAGAAGGTGACGGAGGATATCGACAACCTCAAGGCGAACACGGCGATTGCCGCGATGATGAGCCTGCTCAACGCCATCGCTGATACGGGCGCCGTGACGAAGGGCGAGCTGCGCACGCTGACCATCCTGCTCAATCCCTTTGCACCGCACATGACGGAGGAGCTCTGGGAGCAGATGAGCTTCGGTGGCACGGTGACGGATCAGCAGTGGCCTACCTACGACGAGGCAAAATGCAAGGATGAAACGGTCGAGATCGTCACGCAGATCAATGGCAAGGTGCGCGCGAAGCTGAATGTTCCAGCGGAGATCGAGGCGGCGGACGCGATTGCACTCGCGAAGCAGGATGAGAAGATTAAGGCGGCGATCGCGGGTATGCAGATTGTCAAGGAAATCTATGTCAAGGGTAAGCTTGTAAATCTTGTGGTGAAGCCGCAGAAATAAAGGAAAAAATCCCTCTCTGCCCGAGTGACAGAGAGGGATTTTGGATGCGATGTGGATTTCCATTTTACATACCAGAACCGTTGACAAAAACGGAAAGATGATTTAGAATAAAAATGAACGGTGGCGCTGCCGCAGAGGCGGTTCGCCTCCAGGTTTTTGGTTTAAGTAACCGCTAACTTTTCGAGGGTTGGGCGGTTACTTCTTTTTTATGCTGATGGCTGTCAAGACAAGGCCAATAATGCCGACGATTACAAGTGAAAAACTAAAAAGACTTTCATATGTAACATACTGCACAGCACCACCTCCTTATGGAGGCGAAGAGTGAACCGCCTGCCGCTTAGGGCAGCACCACATGTCAATTATATTTGATAAAAACTATTTAGTAAATATTTACCACAAAAAAGTGCTTTGTGTGTCGAACCCGTTGACAAAACGGGAGGGATGATTTAGAATAAAAATGAACGGTGGCGCTGCCGCAGAGGCGGTTCGCCTCCAGGTTTTTGGTTTAAGTAACCGCTAACTTTTCGAGGGTTGGGCGGTTACTTCTTTTTTATGCTGATGGCTGTCAAGACAAGGCCAATAATGCCGACGATTACAAGTGAAAAACTAAAAAGACTTTCATATGTAACATACTGCACAGCACCACCTCCTTCCGGAGGCAAAGAGTGAACCGCCTGCCGCTTAGGGCGGCGCCACATGTCAATTGTATATGATAAATACTGTTTAGTCAATATTGTCTAAATAAACCGTTCGATTTCAGGGAAATCAGACGGTTTTTTGCTTTTATCACTTTTGATCCTTATCAAATGGAATGTATGCAGCGATATCTTCGGCCTCCGCATAATAAGTAGCGCAGGCTCGTTTCTTTTATGGTTGCAGGTGGGGTGTTGCAATTCCTGCTTATTTTTTCTTCCAGATGCGTTTTGCTTTTTTCTCCCATTTCGGCTTTGGCGGCGCGGGAAGGCCTTCCTGAGGAGTCGCAACGTCCGTAAGACCGCGCTCCTTGAGCCGCGTGCCCACGATCTCGCGCATCAGGCAATAGAGCACAGAGCAGACCGGCACACTCACGAGCATGCCCATGATGCCCCAGACGCTGCCGCCGATCGTAACAGCGAGGAGCACCCATAGGCTCGGAAGCCCCACGGAGCTGCCCACAACACGTGGATAGATCAGGTCGCCCTCCACCTGCTGTAAGACGATAATGAAGATCACAAACCAGACCGCCTGCATGGGAGAATCCATCAGGATCAGGAAGGCGCCGATTGCCGTCCCGATGAACGCGCCAAAGATGGGGATCAGCGCGGTAAAGCCCACCAGGACGGAGATCATCGGTGCATACGGCATGCGGAAGATGACCATACCAATAAAGCAGAGGATGCCAATGATAACGGATTCCATGCACTGGCCAGTCACAAAACGGGAAAACATTTTATTGGATAACACACAGATGTGCAGGATTTTTTCGGCCCATCTCTGCGGCAGAAAGGCATAGAGGATACGGGTGCCCTGATTGCCAAGCTTTTCCTTCTGCATCAGGATATAAACGGAGAACACCACGCCGAGAATAAAGTTGAAGATGGCGCTGAAAATAGAAGTAGTGATGCCGACCGTCGTATTGACAAGTTTTCCGGAATCACGCTTAAGATAGTCGAGCACAGTTGCGCTGAGCTTTTCCCAGTCGATTTCGAGATTCGTGAGCGTAGAGGCGTCCACCTTCAGGAAGGCTGCCGCCTGAGCGATCCAGACTTTGACCTGCTCCACATATCGAGGCATATTGTCGATCAGGAGGCCGAAGGCCCGCTTCAGCTCCGGGACGATCATAAAAATGAGGATGAATAAAATACCGACGATGATCCCCAATGTGAGGATGATGCAGATTGGCCGCCGGATTCGGTTCCAAAGTGGGCTATTTTTCCGGTTGAGTGGGGCGAAAAAACGCTCCTCCACCACCTTGAGCAAAACATTGAGGATAAAGGCGACGCAAAAGCCGATGATCAGCGGCATCAGGAGATTCAGCGCAGCCCTGCAAACGCCGGCCACAGCCGAAATGTTTTGCAGCCCCAGAAACAGGACGATACCGAAGGTGACAATCAATAGAATTTTTTTAATGGTTTTTCGGTCAAGCTCCATGATGTTTCCATGCGGCACAGCAGGCGCGCCGCCCTTTCTTTGGGAGATATTATATTAACTATACCCTGCCGCAGTGCTTCATGCAAGCCTTTTTCTTACCCGATATTGGGCGGGACTTCCATTTATTTATCTGCTTCCTGCTTTCTTATATAGATTTACGATGAAAATGGCAGAAAGCTTGAATATTCTATCGAAATAGACTATAATCAAACCATTAAAAAATGATGAGATGAGGACGTTAGTTATGAATCAACGCAGGACGATCGTCAATACAGCGCTCTCCAACCGGCCTGCCGGGACTGCGGTTATCATTGCCGCCTTGGCGGGAGGCCTCTATTATCTTTACTGCCTGCTACGTGTGCCAGGCGCGGCCGATCCATATGCGGGCGTGATCCTGAGCGAGCAGGCCTTTCAGGTGCTCAGCTATGTGGAATACGCTGTCAAAATTGCAATTAAGCTCTTCCTGATTTCCGCAATCTTATATGCGTTTGGGCATACGCGAAATGCGCCTTATACGCGTACGCCGGCGCGGCTTTGGGTATGCAGCCTGTCGCTGGAGATCGTGCTGTATATCCGCGCAATTTTCATCAGCGTGATACATTATTTGTCCGCACAGAGGGTGGGCGATGCAGCGATCCCTATTCTGGAGCTGGCGCCGCAGATCTTATCAATTTTAACATTTGCCCTGCTGGTCACAGTAGCCCTGCGGTCCTCCGATGTGCTGCGGGCGACGAAATATTTCCGGATTTCGGTCGTGACGACGGCGCTGGCTGTCCTTTATCTTGTAGTTCATGCTGCCCAGATCGTTTCAGCGGTGCGCTCGGGCGCAGGCGGGGTTGTGCAGGAGGTCATCCTGTTTGTAGACGGGCTGACGGTTTTGCTGCCGAGCATCCTGCTGATGCGGGCTGCGGCTACGGAGAAAAAGGTCAACTATACCAACCGCGGTTTTTATATGGGGCAGAAATACGAGAGATAACAGCAACAATGCAAAACTTGCAAAGCGGGCATGTCATTGCGACGCCCGCTTTTTTATTTTAGTAGACTTATCCTGAATTTAAGGAAAAGCTTCTGAAATTATAATTGCTTTTTGCTCTGATTTGTGATAAATTTGAATATATAAATGTGGGCGGGTTCTTCAATTTTTAGAGACTATTTCAAAAATTTGAAAAAATCTGGCAAAAGAGCGCCGCTCATCGGGAAAGGTCGGCATTTGTTTTATAAACCGTGCATCTTTAGCGATTGACGCTGCCCATGGCGGTAGGATGGAGGGTAAAGTTTTGCGCTTTTCGGCCAGGAGGGCAGGCCGAAATTCGGCTTCACCGAAACGCCCAAAGCTTTCTGCCTCTCATGGAAAGGATGGTTATGTCAATGAGTGCAAGCAGTCTTGTGAACAGGCGGTATGTCGGCGTGAGGGAAAATCTTGCCTACGGGATCGCATGCGGCGGGCAGAATATGAGCTATACGTTCATGGCGTCGTATCTTACATACTTTTTTGTAAATGTTTTCGGCATTGATCCGGCGATTGTTGCCACCATGCTTTTTATCGAGGGCATCTGGGATGCGGTTAACGACCCGATCATGGGCTCGATCGTCGATAAGACGCGCACCCGCTTCGGCAAGATGCGGCCGTATCTGCTCGTGATTCCGATTCCGCTGGCGGTCGTGACGATGCTGCTGTTTGCAGGGCCTGTGCTGATGGCGGGGGCTTCTATGGGCGCGAAGATCGCCTATATGATCATTACTTATTTCATATGGGAGTTCCTCTATACGATCTGCGATGTGCCGTTCTGGGGCATGTCGGCTGCAATTTCGCCCAATCCGGAGGACCGCACCCGCGCGATCTCCAGTGCACGTTTTTCCGCTTCTATCCTCGGCGGCCTGCCCGGCATCGTGCTGCCGGTGCTGATCGATTTGGTCAACGCGGGTGCCGTGGGAATCTCCCTGCAAAAGATTTTCTTTGTCATTGGTATCGTCGTCTCCTTTGTCGGCATGGGGCTATTCAGCCTAGCGGGTATTTGCACGCGTGAGCGCGTTGCGCAGTCTCTGGAGGAGCCGAGCCTGTTGGATTCTTTTAAGTACCTGTTCCAGAATAAGCCCTTGATGCTGCTGATCCTTTCCAACATCCTCGGCGCTTTGGGCGGTATCAGCGGCATTTTTCAGAATTATTATTTTATTGATGTATTGGGCTCCGCTTCTATCAATATTATCATCGGTATTCCGGGTACGGTGATTGGCTTTATCGCATACCTGATGATCGGCCCGCTGAAAAAGCGCTTTAATAATAAGCAGATATCGATTTGGATGTCTGTCATATGCGGGGTGTTGCCAGCCATTACCTTTGTGCTGGGATATGGCAATATGAAAAATATGTCCGTTATGGTGCCGCTTCTGATGGCGCAGGGTGCGCTGAACGCCCTGTTTAATGGTGTGCGCATGGTCATTCCTACAGAGATGATCAGTGAGACCGTTGACTATATGGAATGGAGAACCGGAAAACGCTCAGAAGGAATGAGCTTCTCCATTTTGACTTTTATCAGCAAGTTTACAGGTGCAATGTCGAAATCCATGGGTACCGGGCTTTTGAAGGCGATTGGTTATGTAACCTCTTCGACCAATGCGGTTGTACCGCAGAGCATGCATACGCAGCGCGGAATTTTTGCGATGTATACCATTATACCTGGATTGCTGGGGATTTTGGGGATCATTCCGCTATTCTTCTACGATCTGGTTGGGGAGAAACAGCAGAAGATCCTCAAGGAGCTTGCCGAACGCCGCGAAAAGACAGAGAAGCAGGAAACGGAAAAGCCGGTGGAGGCTGATACGCAGGCATAACATTAAGAAAAGGGATCGAGGCAGAGAAAATCAACGATATAAAAATTAGAAAAGAAAAGGAGATCATACCAAATGAGCCGCACGAAAAAGACGACCGTTTCCCTTCTGCTGGTTCTGTCGCTCTTGGCAGCGCTGATGGCGCCGGCGGGTGCCGTGTTCGGGCAGAAGCCTGATCCTCTGCAGTTCAATGAGGACGGCTCCTTTACGATCCTGCAGATATCCGATACGCAGGACACGCAGTATCCTTCCCCCAATGTGATGACGCTCATCGAAAAGGCGATGGATGAATCTCAGCCCGATCTCGTCATCTTCACCGGAGATCAGCTGAAAAATTACGATTCTGATTTTGACGGCGGCAACCTCGCGCGCAAGGTTCAGCAGGCAATTGATGCGATCGTGCGGCCTGTGGAGCGCCGGGGCATCCCGTTTGCAGTGGTTTACGGCAACCATGACGACGCAATCGAAGTCAGCAAGGAAGATCAGCTTAAGATGTACCAGCGCCACAGCCTGTGCCTCATGCGCGACGATGAGCCGGAAATCTCCGGCTGCGGCAATTACAACCTGCCGATCCTCAGCAGCGACGGGCAGCGGACGGCATTCAACCTCTATCTGCTCGATTCGCACGGCGGCGGAGGCAGCACGTACGATTCTATCAAGCAGGATCAGATCGACTGGTATGTGCGCGTGAGCAATGCACTGAAAGCCTCGAACGGCGGCAATCCAGTTCCTTCAATGGAATTCCAGCATATTCCCCTGCCGGAGCTGCGCACCGTTGCGGACGAGGGCCTGATCCACACGGGCGAAAACAATGAGGGCGTGGCGGGCCCATATTATAACAGCGGCTTTTTTGATGCGATGGTCGAGCAGGGCGACGTGATCGCCGCCTTCTGCGGCCATAACCATACGAATACCTATATTGGCACGCTCAAGGGCGTGGATCTCGGTTTTACGCCGGGTGCCGGCTTTAATGAATACGGTTTGGGCCTGGAGCGCGGCGTGCGGGTTATCGAGCTCAACGAGCGTGACCTTTCAACCTATCAGACGCATCTGTTGACCTTTGGGGGGCTGCTGGGCGACAATCCAATCACGAGGCTGCGCTACCGCCTGTTCACGGTGGGTGAGCTGGATTCCAACAACACGATAGATATGGTAAAAACGGTGTTCAGCGAAATTGTTGCTGCAGTGCTGTATCTGGTGAAAACGAGCTATGGGAACCCGGCTACGGTCGTCAAAGAGGTGCTTCAGTTTTTTGGCGCTGATGTCGGTTATATAGAGGGCTTTTTTCACTGATCTTCCCTTCTAATGGAAAGGAGTAGATTCCAATCGTAGAAGCAATTTATAACTTTGACTGGTCTATATTTGCCTGGGTGCGGGATACATTATGGAACCCAGTGCTCGACATCATCATGAAATATATCACCCTGCTGGGTGAGGGCGGCATAATCTGGATCATTTTTGCGGTGATCCTGCTCTGTACGAAAAAATACCGCAAATGCGGCCTGATGATGGGCGCGGCATTGATTTTAATGCTGATAATCAATGATGGGATTTTGAAGAACCTGATCGCCCGGCCGCGCCCCTTCAACCGCTTCGACCCGGCGGATCCCACGGCGTTTGCCATCTGGAAGGATTTCCCCTTTCCGAATATCGTTCGCAAGCCGTCGAGCTTTTCATTCCCCTCCGGGCACACTTCATCTTCATTCGCGGCGGCGCTGCCCATGCTGAAAACGGATAAGAAAATTGGGATTCCCGCATTGATTCTGGCCTTTCTGATCGGCTTTTCCCGCATTTATGTGCATGTGCATTATCCTACGGATGTGATCGCCGGTGCAATCGCCGGTCTGTTTTACGGTTGGGTAGGCATTGTGCTGGTGCAGAAGCTGGAGCCGGTTATCAAGCGCTGGTGGGCACAGCGCAAGGCGCAAAAAGCAGCTTAAATGCAGATATATGACCGGAGACTTGTTCTCCGGTATTTTTTTGGTCAGAGGAGGAACAATTGTGAGGAGATGCGCATTGAATAAGGAAGAGGATGGATCAAGGGGTTTTATGATGCACGGCCATCCATCAATCGTTCTTCGAGCAGATTGCAATAAAAACAATGTGCGATATTCTCTATTTTTGTGAAAATGATGCGAAGGCGATGAAAGTATCACTTTTTCAAGCTTCAATCTATCGGCACCTTTTTCTCAATTTTAGATAAAGATTCCCAAAATATGAATAATTTAAAATTAGTTCTTGCATTTTAGACGCAAATCGGGTAAAATAAATTGCAAGCGAGAGAGGGCTTTATGCCAGCTGTAGGGGGGTACTGGCTTCTTTATGGAGGGAGGAGCTGCCGGCTTCCGCGGCAGACCGCTGGAAAAGCATGCGTCCGCCCTTCGCGTGAGCTCCAAAATTTTTGAGTTTGGAAGGATGATTTTCATGTATGTAGATGATGTTTTAGAAAAGGTACTCAAGCGTAACCATACGCAGCCGGAATTTTGCCAGGCGGTGACGGAGGTGCTGGAATCGATCCGTCCGGTTGTGGAAAGTAATCCTTACTATGAGAAAACATCTTTGCTTGAGCGTATCGTCGAGCCGGAACGCGCGACTGTCTTCCGCGTTTGCTGGATGGACGACAATAACAAGGTTCAGGTCAACCGGGGCTACCGCGTCCAGTTTAACAGCGCGATCGGTCCGTATAAGGGCGGCCTGCGCTTCCATCCTTCCGTCAATATGAGTATTATTAAATTTCTCGGATTTGAGCAGATTTTCAAAAATTCCCTGACCGGCCTGCCCATCGGCGGCGCAAAAGGTGGCTCGGATTTTGATCCGAAGGGAAAGAGCAATACAGAGGTTATGCGCTTTTGCCAGAGCTTTATGACGTCCCTTTATCGCGTCATCGGCCCGAATACGGATGTTCCCGCCGGCGATATCGGCGTGGGCGGGCGTGAGATCGGCTATATGTTCGGCCAGTATAAGCGGATCACCGGCCAGTATGAGGGCGTCCTGACAGGCAAGGGCCTGAGTTTCGGCGGTTCGCTCGCGCGTACGGAGGCGACCGGCTATGGCCTGGTTTATCTCGTGGAGGAAATGCTGCGCGCACATGGCAATGATATCGAGGGCAAGACTGTCACAGTTTCCGGCTCCGGCAACGTGGCGATCTATGCCATTGAAAAGGCACAGGAGCTCGGCGCAAAGGTTGTGACAGCCAGCGATTCCAATGGCTGCGTCTACGATCCGGACGGGATTGACCTTGCGCTCCTTAAGGAGATCAAGGAGGTTCGCCGCGGCAGGATCAGCGAATATGCCGCGCAGCGCCCCAATGCGAAATATTATGAGAACGGAAAGGTATGGGGTGTTCCATGCGATATTGCGCTGCCCTGTGCAACGCAAAACGAGCTCAACGCCGAGGATGCGCGCGAGCTGATCAAAAACGGCTGTATTGCGGTTGGTGAGGGTGCCAACATGCCCTCCACGCATGATGCGATTCAGGTATTTCTGCAAAGCGGTATCCTGTTTGCACCGGGCAAGGCGGCGAATGCGGGCGGTGTAGCTACCTCTGCGCTTGAAATGAGCCAGAACAGCGCGCGCCTGAGCTGGTCGTTCGATAAGGTGGATCAAAACCTGAAAAATATCATGGTCAATATCTATACCAACATGTCTGCTGCGGCAGAGGAATACGGCCATAAGGATAATTTTGTGGTCGGCGCAAATATCGCGGGCTTCCTGAAGGTTGCGGATGCGATGCTGGCGCAAGGCATTATTTAAACGAGAATTTTATGAAAAGGCTTGCCGTAAGAAGCGGCAGGCCTTTTTTGTTTCAATTGTGATAAGAATGTAAACAATTCTGATTATGTTTGAAAAAAAAGCTTTCTCATGATAGAATATCACCATTGCCATTTTGCAGTTTTCATAAGAAGGAGGTATTGCCTTGGGAGACATGAAAGACCGTGAAAACGAGAACCTCTCTGGGGACGGCCTGGATGAAGAGCTCAATCGGATCCGGGATGCATTTCAGGAGAAGCTGAACGAGGCTTCCAAAAGAGTGTCACAGGAGGAAGAGCAGGGGAATACGCCGGAGGATCAGGCGCCGGCTGAAAGCGCGGCCGATGCAGGGCAGGCGTCAGAGTCTTTGCCCGTGGGAGACCGGAAGGCGGACTGGAAGGTGATTGTGCTGGCCGTTATCGTCGTGCTGGTGGCGCTGTTTGGCGCAATGGACTTTTTTGTGGGCGTGCCCTCGTTTGCAAGGGTGCTGCAGGCGGAAAAGTGCGTCCGGCAGGAGAAGCTCAATTCTGCGCTCGACGCCTATTATGACGCGAGTGAGAATACGGCGGCTGCGGCGGCGAAACGCACGGTGAAGGGACAGGCGCAGCTCTATTTGGATTTGGGTTATGTGGAGAATGCGCAGAGCCTGATCAAGAAATACTACACCACGGCGGAGCTGGATCGGTTCTGGAATCGGGACCTCAACGAGCTCTATCAGGATTTGAACGCGATTACGGATACGATTTCTGCTGTGGAGGAACTTTTCAGCGGATATACCGATATTGAGGATGATAAGCTTCCCTACGATGAGCTGATCGAAAAAATAGACGGACTGAAGCACAGCAAGGATAAAAGCTATGACAAGGCAATCTTGGAATATTATAAATATATGCTTGCCGCAATGACGGAGCAGGAGAGCTCTGTACGAATCCAGTTCCTTGAAGGCGTCCAGAAGGAAAATGAAAGCTATGGCTGGATTTACCTTCCTGCGATGGCAACGGAGTATCTGGAAGCAAAAGATCATGACAAGGTGATAGAGCTCTGCAACCAAATGAGGGAGCGCAACGTGGAGGATGCGGGATCATACGCGACGGAGGCCTCTGTTTACCGCCTCCAGAAGCAGTATGATAAGGCGCTTTCCACAGCGGAGAAGGGCATTGCGCTGGATGATACCAGCTCGGAGCCCTATCGTCAGAAGGCAATCGTTTATCTGTTGCAGGGCGATAAAAAAGGCGCGGTGGAAAACGCACGGTCTGCATTTGATTTGTCACTGAACTATGCAACGAGCTACACATTGGCAGTCTGCTATCTGGCAAACGGGGATCAGGATGGCTATAATGAAGTGATGTCCACCCTCGAATCGTACGGCGTTGAAATGGGCCAGAAGGTGCTCGACTATAAGGCTGGGAAGCTGACGATTGAAGATATTTTCCTGAACGGAGAGGGGGATGTGGCATGAGAATCCTTTATGTCATCGTGAAGGCTCTAACATTTCCGGGAACGCTTCTGCATGCACTGTGGGAGCATTGCCTGTGCCGCAGGTTCAAATGCCCGGTGGAAGATGCCCGTTACTTTCAGGCAAACGAGCTGTGCGGGCACGTGGAGCATGAATTTATGCCGACCCGGGGTAAGCGGTTTTTAATCTGCTTTTTGCCTTTTCTTTTTAATCTGATCCTGGGGCTGCTGATTGTCATTCCCGCCAGTGTGCATGTCATCAAGCTGCAGCAGTATACCAATATCTTTTATCTGCTGATGCTGTGGCTTGGGATTTCCCTGTTGACGTCGCTCTTCTCGCTGGTGGAGGATGCGCTCGCCCTGTGGGAGAGCTTTTACGGCGCAGGGAACGGGGCAAATATCGTGGTGAAGATATTGTTGTTTCCAATCATTGCAATTCTGGTTGCCGGCGCTTATTTAGAGCGCTGGGGTCTCACACTGCTGACCTCCATTGCGGCGGCGTGGTTCCTGCCGGAGCTGCTTTCCCCGATTGCGGGCGCTCTGGTTTCCGTCAACAATGCGCTCAGCGGCTGGCTTGCGGAAAAGGCGGCACAGGCGCAGGACGCAACTGAGGCGGTATCCACAACGGTGGCGTCCTAAGGATGCCTCCGGTTACAATCAGAGAATGGGGAGTGCTGCAAAATAAAAACGCAACACTCCCCATTTGTTATCTCGGCCTATCATTTGTTGTCAATTTCCTCTTGCCTTTCCGATAAAGATATATTATAATACTTTAAAGCTCCAAGAATGAGCTTTTGGCAGAGCGAAGCATTTATTTGGTCATGTGGCGGGCGGGTCCTGTGCGGCGGGGCGCTGTGAACCATGTCAGGCGGGGAACCGAGCAGCATTAAGCAGTCAGCACTGTGCGCCACAGTCTGCCTGTCCGCTGCATGACCAAGTGAACGGTTCGCTTTGCCTTTTCTTTTAGGGAAGGCACTGCAAATTGGAAAGGAGTGGTTGCCGTGTATCAGGTGCTTTACCGGAAATGGCGCCCGCAGGTTTTTTCCGACGTTGCCGGGCAGCCGCATGTGACGGACACACTGCGCAGAGAGCTGCAGGAGGGCAGGCTCTCCCACGCCTATCTCTTCACCGGCTCGCGCGGCACGGGAAAGACCACTTGCGCGAAGATTCTCGCCAAGGCGGTCAACTGCCTGCATCCTGTGGACGGGAACCCCTGCAACGAGTGCGAAATCTGCAAGGGGATCGACAGCGGCTCGATTTTAGATGTGATCGAAATCGATGCGGCGAGCAACAACGGCGTCGACAACATCCGCGATCTGCGCGAGGAAGCAAATTTCACGCCCGTCGCAGCGAAATACCGCGTGTATATCATCGACGAGGTGCATATGCTCTCCATCGGCGCATTCAATGCGCTGCTCAAAACGCTGGAGGAGCCGCCATCCTACGTGCTGTTTATCCTCGCCACCACAGAGGTGCACAAGCTTCCGGCGACGATCCTTTCCCGCTGCCAGCGGTTTGATTTCCGGCGGATTCCGCCGGAGGATATCGCCGCGCGGCTCGAATACGTGGCCGGGCAGGAGGGGATGATGCTAGAGCACAATGCAGCACTGCTCATCGCCCGCATTGCAGATGGCGCACTGCGAGACGCGCTCTCCATCCTCGACCAGTGCGCTGGGCGGTCGAAGCAAATCGCGGTGGAAACCGTCAGCGAGGCGGCGGGCCTCGCGGGGCACGCCCACCTCTATGAGCTCTCCGCCGCAATCCGCGCGCAGGACAGTGCCAGGGCGCTCGCCCTACTCGACGAGCTGCATCAGGGCTCCTGCGATATGGAGCGGTTGTGCGGGGATTTAATCGACCATTTTCGCAATTTGATGATCGCCAAAACAGTGCCCGCGCCGGGGGAACTCATCATCTGCACGGAGAGCGAGCTTCAGCAAATTCAGGCGGAGGCCAAGGGCTTTTCGATGGAAGCAGTCCTCTCTGCACTCGATTTGTTACAGGGCACATTGGAGCGCATGCGGTCCGGCGTCAACCGCCGCATTGAGATGGAGATGGCGCTCATCAAGCTTGCCACGCCCGCGCTCTGCACGGATAGTGCTGCGCTGCTCAGGCGCATCGAGGCGCTCGAGCAGGCGGTCCGCACCGGATGCGCTGCCGCACCGGAGCCGAAAACAGAGCGGCTGCCGCTTCGGGAGGAGCCGGTTGCCGAACCCCGGGAAGCGGTATCCGCACCGCCGCCCGCATTTCCATCCGGGCGGGAGATGGAGCTGGAGCCACCTCTCAAACCTTCTCCGCCGCCTGCCATGCCCGCGCCCCCGGCACCAGAGCCGGAACGGCCGGACGATCCGGAGCCGCAGGCCGGGCAGGAGGGAGATGAGGCCTTCCTGAAATGGCCGCAGGTGCTCTCGGTATTGTCGGAGATCGATAAGCCGATCGCCGGGATTTTATCCGGCTCCAGTGCGTTCTTCCGCGGGGAGTTTGTGCTCATCCAGTCGGAAAACCCGCTGCTGGGCAGCTTCATCCGGCAGGGGAGCCATTCCTCCGCCGTGAAGGAGGCAGTGCTCCGTGTGACAGGCCACAAATACCGCCTGGGCCTTTACAGTGGCGGAGGGAAAAATCAGCCGAAGAAAAAAACGGACCCGCTCGACGACCTGATGGGCCGCCTAAGCGACGCGCAGGTGGAGACGGAAATCCGATAGAGAATCCCTAGATTTCGTCCGGGCATCGCACCGGAAAGCAGATGGAGGAGTATTGAGATGAAAGCAAGAATTCCGAATGCCGGCAACAGCGGCAATATGATGAAGCAGATTCAGAAGATGCAGGAGGAGATGGCGCGCGTTCAGGAGGAATGCGAAAACGCCGAATATACTGCGGGCGCGGGCGGCGGGGCCGTCGAGGTGACGGTTAACGGCAAGCACGAGGTCGTGAAGATCGATATGAAGCCGGAGATCGTGGACCCGGAGGATATCGAGATGCTGCAGGATCTGCTGATCGCCTCCATCAACGAGGCGATGCGCAAGGCGGACGAGACTTCGGAGCGCGAGATGGGCAAGATCACCGGCGGGCTTAATATCCCCGGTATGCCGGGAGGCCTGTTTTAAGCAATGGCAGGGTATCAGGTAGCCGCGCTCTCGCGGCTGATCGAGCAATTCGAGCGCATGCCGGGCATCGGGCGCAAGAGTGCACAGCGGCTGGCCTTCTATGTGCTCGGCCTGTCTGATGCGGAGGCGAAGGGCTTCGCGCAGGCGATTACGGATGCGCACGAAAAAATCCACCGCTGCAAAATCTGCTGCAACCTGACGGACACGGAGCTCTGCTCCGTGTGCGGCAATCCCGCGCGGGATAAGACGAAAATCTGCGTGGTGGAGGACCCACGCGACGTGCTCGCCATCGAGCGCACGCATGAATACGAGGGCACCTATCATGTCCTGCACGGGGCGATCTCCCCGATGAACGGCATCGGCCCGGACCAGCTCGCCATCAAGGAGCTGCTCGCCCGGCTGGGCGGCGGGGAGGAAGAGGTGGACGAGGTCATCATGGCGACGAACCCGACCGTGGAAGGGGAGGCGACGGCCATGTATCTCTCCCGGCTGTTAAAGCCGATGGGCATTAAGGTCACCCGATTGGCCTACGGCGTCCCAGTGGGCGCGGATTTGGAATATGCGGACGAGGTGACGCTCTCCCGCGCGCTGGAAGGCAGGCAGGTTATTTAAACGGGCTGGAAGACATTGTTCGTCGCCTTTTGCTTGACAAAAATTTTTCGTATGATATAATGCAGTTCCGGCTTCGGCTTTTGATCGGACAGAAGGGAGTGAAAGACCGTGGGAAACACGCAGAAAAGTGAATTGCAGACGATTGCAACCAACAAAAAGGCCTTTCACGACTATTTCGTCATCGAGAGCTCGGAGGCCGGAATCGAGCTGTTTGGCACAGAGGTCAAATCCGTGCGGCAGGGGCGCGTCAACCTGAAGGATGCCTGGTGCTCCGTCAAGGACGGTGAGATTTTTGTCAACGGCATGCATGTAAGCCCCTATGAGCAGGGGAACATCTTCAACCGCGATCCGATGCGCGTGCGCAGGCTTCTCATGCACAAGCGGGAGATCAACCGTCTTTACGGCCTAACAAAGCAGCAGGGCTATGCGCTGATTCCGCTCTCCGCCTATTTCAAAAAGGGGCGGGTCAAGATTCAAGTGGGGCTCTGCAAGGGCAAGAAAAATTACGATAAGCGCGAGGATATGGCCCGCAAGGCCGCGGCGCGCGACATCCAGCGCTCCCTCAAGGAGCGGCAGCGGTAAAACAATCAAAAATAAGGGGATGAAAGGATTTCGACGGGGGTTTTGAAACACGATAAGCGAGCAGAGGCGCGGAACCGCTTGAAAATCCGCAACCTTTTAAAAATAAACGACAACAATAAAGTTTCGTTACAGGCTGCTTAAGCCTGCGTCCTGCCTTTGAGTCCTGCGGCTTAGGTTTGGGCGTCGATTAGCAGGGAACGTGAACAGGGGCTTGCCTCCGCCTCTGTCATGACTTGGAGGCTACCGTAAGCGTCAGCCTGCCGGACGGCGGGCGCCGAGGGGAATCCTAGTAGACCGGATACGCTCGTAGAAAGTTGTGCGGATGGGCTTTCGGACGCGGGTTCGACTCCCGCCATCTCCACCACACCTGCGGTGAGCAAGTCGCGCACCGCAGGTTTTCTTTTTATTCACCTGAATGCCCGCGCTTTTATTGGGTATCTTTTTTCAGCACTTCCGCCACTCCTGCGGTGAGCAAGTTGTGCTCCGCGGGTTTTTATGTTTTTTACCTAATTGGCCCGCTTTGCCGCCGGTTATCTATTTTGTCAACGCAACCCATAAGAGACAAACGTAAAGCAAACCCGAAGTTTGTATGCGTTTGTCTCTTTTTAGTATCGGCAAACGTGGCTTTGCGGCTGCCGGAGCGCTCCTTTGGAGTGTTGGCGCAAGGCAGACGACGATGCCTTCCTTGCCAAAGGTAAGGAGGATAACGCTGCAGAGGTCCTCGGCATCGCCCTCAAAACCGTTGTTGCCCCTGTTCACCGATGCTAGTGATTCAATAAACAATTTTACTCTTTTTGAATAGAATGCTTTTAGGAGGTGCTGAGCTTATGCAAATTCATGTTGTACAGTCAGGTCAGACTCTTTATGGCATCGCAAGGACTTATGGCATATCCGTTGCTGACATCGCGTCGGCAAATCAAATTGATCCCCTCAGAACGCTTGTAATCGGTCAGGCGCTGGTGATTCCCATTACGGGTATGTATTACTTTGTGCAGCCGGGAGACTCCCTTTACATGATCGGCAAACGTTTTGGTATCAGCTATACAAGGCTTGCCCAAATAAACGCGATTCATCCCGCTAGGCCGCTTCAGATTGGGTTTCGCCTGTATATTCCACCTGCGCCGAAAACACCTGTGGAATCAAATGCCTATGCGGAAGCAATTAACGGCCGATTCACGAATGTGGTAACTTCTTCTGTAATGGAGTACTCGCCTTTGCTTACTTACATTGCCCCCTTTAGTTTTGAGGCAAGGCCCGACGGCAGTCTCGTCACTTTTGATGTTTCCCCTGTTAAGACCGCCTCGGCTGGCAGCGGGGCGGTGCTGATGATGGCGGTCACAAATCTCGAAAACGGACGGTTCAGCGATACGGTAGGCGAAGCAATTTTGAATAATGTGTCCATTCAGGATATTTTGTTGGACAATATCATCGAAACCGCCGGAGAATACGGTTTTCAGGATATCCATTTTGATTTTGAGTTCCTGCGGCCGGAGGACCGGGAAAATTATAACGCTTTCCTGAGAAAGGCGGCAGAGCGGCTGCATGCGGCAAATCTCTTGATGTCCACCGCGCTTGCCCCAAAGACCAGTGCTTCCCAAACTGGGAAATGGTATACTGCGCACGACTATAAAGCCCATGGAGAAGTCGCGGATTTTGTGGTGATTATGACCTATGAGTGGGGCTATAGCGCCGGTCCCCCTATGGCTGTATCACCCATCGGGCCCGTGCGTGAGGTCCTGGAGTATGCAAAGACGGAAATACCTGCGAACAAAATCATGATGGGTCAAAATCTCTATGGCTACGATTGGACGTTGCCTTTTGTGCAGGGCGGCGCTTACGCCCGCGCAATCAGTCCACAGACCGCCATCTCCATAGCCAGGGGCAACAACGCCATAATCGAATATGACGATACAGCGCAGGCACCTTTCTTTTATTACCGCGACGCCTCGTCAAAACAGCATGTTGTCTGGTTTGAAGACGCAAGGTCCATCAATGCGAAATTCGATTTACTCAAGGAGCTTGAACTACGAGGCATCAGCTACTGGAAGCTTGGATGGGCCTTCCCTCAAAACTGGCTGCTGCTGGAGGATCGGTTTCAGATCACGAAAAAGTGAATGGTGGCGCAAGCTTTTGGAACGCTCTGTATTTGGTATGAGGTCCGCTTTTCGAACATTTTTATCGAAAAGCGGGTCTCTCTCTGAGCGCCAGTGAGCATCGCCTTACATAAACTGATCAAAATTTGGTAACATAAAAGGCCGGATGCCTATCCGCACCCGGCCTTTCACAATATCAATCTTATCCTTATTCCGCAAACACCTTCGCCCACTCAATCGCGCAAAGCTGGCACGCCTTGCCCTCCTGTGTGCTCTTTCGGTTATGGAATACCGTATCGTTGCCGATGAAAGTAAGCTCTGGCGTTTCGAGCCGAAACAAATCCGCCCCGGTGAACGCTTTCTGCTTGCCTGCCTCCAGGTCGACGTAAACGATTCTTTGCTCGTTGACCGCGCCATTCTCCGGCGTGCCCGCAAGCACCAGCCGTTTGCCATCCGAGCTGACCGCCGCAGCCGCAAGCTCTTTCAGGCCGGGCGCGTCGAAGGCCTGTTCCTTCTGCGTGGCAAGGTTGTAGACCGTGCCGTTTTTTCCGATAAGCGTATCGCCGCTCAGGAGGTAATCCGTGCCGAACGTCCCTTCAAATTCCTTGAGGACGGCTTCCTTCTCATTGCTGAAACGCATCACGTTAAAGCCCTTGTCCGTCTTGCGTAGGAAGACGATGCCCTTGTCCGTGGAGCGGGCATAGTTGTAATCCGCGTTCGCAAAGCCGTGTGTCTGTGTGCTGCCCGTGCGGAACATCACGTCGCGCTTTTCGGAATTCTCCGCGTAGTAGCGGCCCGTAAAGAAGAGCAGGCGGCTGCCGGCATTGTCCACCAGCGCGTCCGTCAGCAGCGTAAAGTCGGAGCGGGAGCCGCCGTTTTCGCCGATCGTGCGGCTCTTTTGCAGCAAAAAGACCTTCGTCTTGCCGGTGGAGAGGTCGAGCGTATAGGCTTCCTCATACACCTTATCGGATTTGTAGAAATCGTCCTTTTTCGTATCGAGCAGCAAAAGAGCATCCCCTGAGAATTTCTCCGGCATTGTCTTCACATGGAAGAAGACATAATCGTAGATCGCAACCGGCGCATCTGAAATCGCCGTGGTGAATAGGCCGTAGCCGTCCACCTTGCCGTCACGCTTGAGGTAAGTGATTTTTGCAGGGATGTTCTGGTTGCTGAGCGAAACGGTGGCGGTTACCGTACCACTCGCTTCAATCTTTGTAAACACGCCATTATTGTATTCATAAAATTCAAAATTGCCGTTCGGGTCGGCGGTATAGAAAACGCCGTCAAAATCGGTCGGCAACAGCGGATGGTCGGCAAAATCTGCCGTCGTGCTCAGCGCTTGATAGCTTGCGGCCGCGTTGGGGCTGGCTTTCGGCTGCTCGGTCTCCTTCTTTTTGCCGAGGCCGAAGCCGAAGACGGCCACCGTCAGCACAATTGCAGCGACGAGCAGGATGCAGGTGATAATCAGCGGTTTCTTTTTCAAAACGAAATCCTCCCGACAGATAGAATCGTTCAGCATTAGCTTATAACCCTCTTTATTATAGAAGAAAAGCGCTGGATGGGCAAGCATTATTTGCAGGCACACCGAGATATGAAAAAAGCGCCGTCATGACGCATAACGTCACAACGACGCAGGGAATGAGATCGGTGGAGAAAGGCCGCTCAAAAAAGGGTGGAGATATTTTCTAAATCCTTACACATCCCAGACGGGCTGCATATATCCAACGCGTCCGCAAGAGGCACATTGCAGCAAACGGCTGTCAGCCCGAGCGGGAGAAATTGCAAGGACGATCCGCCCCGGTGTGGTGATACTTCCGCAATGAGGACAGATAAAATGTGCGTTTCTCAGAGGCCGCCACCTTTTATAAAGAATAATCGACACAACGATGATGGCAATCAAAATCAGGATCATGAGGAAAGCACGCAGCAGTATTTGCATAAAAATTCCTTCTTCACGGTATGGTGTTCCGGGTTACATACATGATATATAGCATATCCTTCAGCTGTCACCATACTATCGCGTTGTGTCGCGGCTGTCAAGCGGGCAGCGTCTGTTTATTTGCAGAAATAGTGGTTGCCGATTACCTTAGTGACCGGGCGGCTGAGCATCCACTTGTTTGTTGTCTTTTTTGGATTGTAATAATAAATTGCGCCGCCGCTGGGATCCCAGCCGTTGATGCAGTCCTGAGCCGCCTTGCGGGCAGAATCGGCAATTGGTTTGCTCCAGTTGCTGTCGTTCAGGGCGGAGAAAGCGCCAGGCTGATAGATGACACCGGCGATTGTATCCGGAAAGGAAGCGTGTTGTACGCGGTTGAGAATCACTGCGCCCACAGCCACCTGCCCCGTATAGCTTTCACCGCGTGCTTCCGCTGAAATCATGCGCGCCAGAAGGTTGATATCGCTCTGGCTGTATTTACCCGTGCTGCCGGAGGAACCGCCGGTGTTGGTGATACCGAGATATAATAAGGTTTTGGGACCGGCAATGCCGTCAACCGTAATGCCACAGTTTTTCTGAAACTTTCTGACCGCGCTTTGCGTACCAGTCCCGTAAATGCCGTCCACCTTGCCGGTGTAATACCCTAGGCTTTTTAATTTTGTCTGAACCTGTCGCACTTCATTTCCGCGCGAGCCCAGTTTGGAGAGCACCTGCACGGATTCGTTTTGTTCCTCCCGCGTGATTGTGTAGCTGGGAGCGACCGCTGCGACAATGATCAAGATGTTGAGCAGGAGGATCATCGTAACTTCCCACGCCTTTTTTAACCGCCGGATTGTCCGTTCGTTAGGCATATCTGAAAATCTTCCTTTCATGATAGCATTGAATCGTTATTACAATTTCCATCGGTTTCAAAATTATCCTCAATACATGCAAGTTGGAAAATTCATACAAACCAATAGCGATAAAAATGAACGCGCGGTAGGGTGTAAAGAAGGGGAGAAAAAAGGAGAAAAAGGAGTTGACAAAGGGGAGGTGGTTTGATAG